>Ga0123355_10008216_pt1 | contig 15765 bp, 10 predicted proteins | sample TergutEmb28metaG_3_FD_89872 | JGI IMG/M metagenome (GOLD analysis project Ga0123355, IMG submission 89872) | Embiratermes neotenicus P1 segment gut microbial communities from Petit-Saut dam, French Guiana - Emb289 P1 | ecosystem: Host-associated > Arthropoda: Insects > Digestive system > Gut ... | reverse complement strand
TACCCGCAGACAGAAATGTTGTGCAAAAGGAAGCAGAAAAGAAGTTAAAATACAAGAGTTTATGTATAGAGATACAACGAATGTGGAACCTGAAATGTACGATTGTACCAGTAATAATTGGAGTCACTGGAATTGTAACGAGAAGCTTAAGGAAAAATTTGGAAACCCTACCAGGAAAACATTCAATAGATTCACTACAAAAGACAGCTATACTTGGAACATCACACATAATACGGAAAGTACTGCAGTGTGAAGGTTGAAGCCTGAGCGGTGGGAATCACCGCTGGTTCAAGTGAAATGCCAGGAAGAAAAGGCCTGTGACAAGAGACATCTGTATCGTACAATAATAATAATAATAATAATAATAATAATATACTGCAATTGGGTTGTTACCTGGTGGCAGTGGTTATTTTACATGTATACATAATATGAAATTGGTTACTACTAAATTTAAGTTGGGAGGGCTACATGAGAAGCATGTAGTGACAACTTGGAATCTTGGGAGCCATCACAGCGTTTGCTTTTAGGCACAGGAAACCAAGAAAAACCTGTGTCGAGGTGGCCAGTCGCAGGTCCTTCGGAATACTGACTTCTAGCCAGCAGTCCAGCATCTAAAGTAAAAAAACAGCAAAATTGACACATAAGACACAGGCTGCAATAATCTGAGGACACTATTTCCCCTAAGATATAGTTGTCCAAGCTGCAGCCACATTTGTAAATTACATGTGTACTGTAAAGGCATGATAATGTGGGAGGTTAAGTATAGTATTCATTGGAATTTTTTCACTGCAGTCCATAAACCAGTCTGCAGTAAGGGCTTTGGCAAGTTACCAAAAACATTGGACACCGCTGCATTAGATGCTTAAGTGACGGCATGCTTACAGTATTTTGTGTTACTTTCAGTTCTTTGCCGGGTCATGCAGAAGCTGTAATATCAGTGAGCTTCAGTCCTGATGGCTGCCATGTGGCAAGTGGTTCAGGTGACACCACGGTGAGGTTCTGGGACATCTTGATGCAGACACCAGTTCACACGTGTCATGGTAGAGGTTCTTTAAGTACTGTAGATATTGTGTGTGTGTACATACATCTGTAGACCCTCTGATGAACGGACTTCTTATGTAGAGATTTCGGAAATAATGGATGAAATATGTTGGTTTCAAAATTTTTGTCCACAATGGTTTGTGGACAAAATTTCGAAACCAACATATTTCGTCCCTGACAGTTGACACTTAATCAATGAAGCAGTCTGACTGGCAAGTCCCACTACAGGTCAGAGGAGGCATACAGCTCTCCAGACACAGAATAAGTTAGTATTACCTTTTCTTGTACTTTTTTTTTAATATTGAAGAGTACTGACACAGTCTTGTCTTCTTAGTTATTATTTATATTCATTCACTGCACTGTTAGTTGTATTTGTGTATTATGTGTATGTGCTAGTGTTATTTACGCAGTACTGTATTGCTTTTTTGGCGGCTTTTTAGTTTATGTACATTCATAATTTGAAAGTACCAGTCATTTATCATTATCGGACTACCCACTCTGCCTGTTAGTCTGTACGTAAGATGGTCTCCACTTCCATATATATATATGTGTGTGTGTGTGTGTGTGTGTGTGTGTGTAGTGTGGTGGGCTGACATAGTGTTCATGCAGTAATCCACATCTTTCATCTCGTATTTCTTGAGTCATGATGACTGATGAATTTGCAGTTGATCATGGCTTTGTCTCTTACAAGTTTTATTTGATCCAGTATGCTCATCTTAATATTCCATTATGGAAATGTTAATTCTCTTTGTATATGTTTACTTAATCTGCTTAGCCTCAAACGATTTGGTTGGTATTTAAATTTTAGTGCGTGGCTTTGAAAAACATGAGTATTATTTGAACAGAAAAAGGTACAATTTGGAAATAAATGGCATTTTATGGAAAATAAAAAAAGGAGATTACGTAATGTGTCTTAAAATGCAGTGACTTTCCTGTTTGCCCAAATGTATAAAATTAATTTCTGTAAATGCAAGTCTTTTAAAGATTAAACAGTTATGGTGTCAGATAATCATGAAACGAGCAAACATTTGAGCTCTAACAGTTTTGTTTAATTCCACTTTGAAAATATTAATACCATCTTTATATGTGTTTATTTAAACAATTGCGTAACACAGGTGTATCAATAATATTGCTGGGATATTATGTTTTGCTCTTTTGTTTATGTTTGAAATCAATCTGATTACAGACAGAAGTATGTTCATGTCAAGGTAACTTAATGAATAATGCCGTCTGTTAGACACTGATAGTCACACTGCTCATGTGAAGGTCATTTGACAGATAATGAATTTTTGGGTGAAAGTAACTCAGGTGTGACAGTATCACCCACTCAATTGCAAAAGCCAGGGTATTAAGTAAGCTGGATTAACAGTGTGTCTGCCTGTCCCAACCTTTTCGTCCACAGTGGGGCACTGTAGAAAAAGTTGCATATGTAAGATTTGTTCATGAAGAGAAGACTAGGGAAATTACTGATTTTTCTTCCTGTTCCAGAAATTGAGCATAATATCCCCAAAACACATCTTGAAACTGGAAAGGATATGTAGTCAAACACAACTAAGTCGATTAAGATGTTTTAATGACTATACTAGACAACTATATGTTTCAGCCCCTACTGGCCATCTTCAGGTTGTCTTCAAGAGAACTTAAGGTCCTACAATGTATATTGTGCATGCACATGAGGGAGAGATCTCTACATCCGGGCTTTGTTGCGTAATAAGTACCTTCTATGTTGAATGCGGTGGTATGCTGTGGCTAGAGGCATGATAGGGTCTGGTGGCTAGTATCGAGTTTGAAGTTTCTTGATACACTGGTATTATGAAGTGGCATGTTCCTCTTCCTTCCTCCTAATTGGGGTCGTGTTGTGGGGAGGTCCGGAAGTGACCTTCGAGGTACAGTCCCTTTGCCTGTGGGGACAGAGATGTGTGTGAGAAGGGTGCTGAAATAAATCCGGCCTAACTATGCATTGGAAGTTTTTGCTGTATTGGAGGAAAACATAAATAGCTTAGTACTTATACTCCGGGTGTTTGTGTGTTTCCAGCCTGCTCCAGTTTTACCCCTGGGTGGGTGTATATCCATGTGGGTGGTGGTGCCGCGTGTCTCATCAGTCCTATATTGGGCACTTGTATTGTTGGAGTTTGTTGTGTTTTGCACTGTACTGGTAGCCCTCACAGTCAGAACGCTATGCCACTGTGTTGGGAATGTACCCTGTGGTTTTCTGTCACTACACAGTTGTTGCTGTATACTGTTTCTCAGCAGTGTGTAGCTGTTTTATTCTATGCACTGTTATTGTTCACTGTAAGACGTTTGTCCCACTATTCATCGAGTTTCTTGTTTATTTGTCACTCCTATTCGATAAGCATACTGTAGTATTTATGCTACGTGCACATGGTGGCTTTTTTTACACGTTCTATATTGTCATCACAGATGTATATTACTACTGTTTGTGTCAGTTCCTGCCTTGCCGGAAAGGTTGCAGCGGTCCTGAGTTGGGGTGGGTCAGTGTTTGCCACTTGGTTGGTCGGGTATTGGTTGGGGCTGGGTGGGATGGGTTTTTATGGTTAGTGGGGGGTTTAGTAAGGCATGAAAGATCACGTGTGCACACAATATATATAGAAGGACTTTAAGTTCTCTTGAAGACAACCTGAAGATGGCCAGTAGGGGCCGAAACATGTAGTTGTCTAGTGTAGTCATTAAAACATCTTAATTGACATAGTTGTGTTTGACTACATATCCTTTCCAGTTTTCACACACACAGTGGGGATGACACACTTCCAAACATCTTCAGACCTTATGTACTGTATTATGCACTTTGACATTCAGAGGACCGTGCATCATGATATAATCTTACAATAATTGCCAACGAGATGCACTATTTCTCAAGTTTATTTTGGTAAAGAACTCTACATGTTTTGGACAGATTTACTGTCCATCATCAGCAGTCTTAATACTGTATTCATAGCAGTTGGTATTTGTCGTACTAATGATGTTAACTGTTTGCTAGGAGACAGTCACTAGTATGACAAATACCAATTGCTGTGAGTACAGTATTAAGACTGCTAATGATGGACAGTAAATCTGTCTGAAACATGTAGAGTTCTTTACCAAAATAAACTTGAGAAACAGTGCATCTCGTTGGTTATTATTATAAGATTGTATTATGCACATGTGATAGAAAATAGTGCCATTGATAGGACAACCTGTGTGGACAAGACAGCTGGTTGCCTGTGAAGTTTCAGTGAGGTTTTATGCTAGTAATGTTATAAACTGTCAGTAAAAAGACAGTTGAGTTCCTCTTGTCAGTGAATATGGAGTCTGGGATATGACACCATGCAATTTTGAAGATGGTTACCTACACTATGGGAGATCGTGCTGTGTCCATCTTAATATTTACCACCATGAATAGATTTAACAGTAAGTAGATAGAAACTTTCTGGGATGTTATGTTGCATAGGTTGGCAGGTGTTTGCTGACATTTTGGCACCAATAGGCTGTCTTAACTAGCTACCAACGTATGCCACATAAATCCCAGAAGAGTAAAGGACTCGGCTACATAGCAGCTGAAACCTGAAATCTCACAGGTAGAAAGAAACTACAATTATTTTGTAATGCAGGTCACAAACACTGGGTGCTGTGCCTTGCTTGGTCACCAGACGGTAAGTATGTAGCATCTGGCTGTAAAAATGGGCACATTATTCTTTGGGATCCAGACAGTGGGCAGCAAGTTGGACGGACGATGTCAGGACACAAGATGTGGATCACAGCTCTCAGCTGGGAGCCATATCACAGGTGAGTGTAAAGGAAGGAGGATTGGTGCTACAGGTCACTTATGGGTCTTGATCTTATTGTGGAGGTATGGGTGAATTCTTTCTTAAGCCTTGACATCGTGTGGGGGTAGTGGTTATTGCTATCCTCAAGCTGTTTTGTCACCAGTTGAAGAGCCTAGTACACTTTGAATTGGAGGCTGGATGGACCATAAGCACTGTTCAGAGAGTGGGAAACCTGGAGCTATGTAGTGCCTGTCATCTGTGATACTTCTTTTCTATAACCATTGTACCTGACATGAGGCAGCACCTGAATTCCTCTCCTCAGCATGTCTGCAGGGCCCATACCACCATCAGACAGTTTTCATTATCACCATGATGCACGGGCTTCAGGCTAGACAAGCTTCAGGAGCTGCACTTTAGGAGGAAACTTAAGCGAGAGTCGTGTGTTAATAAAATATCCATCTTTTTCGTATTTGGTTGCTTTTTATTTCTGTTAATCCAGCTGCAGTAAGTTGCAATTTTTTTATGAGTCACTTTTCTTTAAAAAGTCTTTTAAAACACTGTTCAAGGCCAGCCTCATGTGCGTGAAAACTACCTGAGTATTACTGTTCTTACGGGTGGCTCGCATGAGTCACGTGAGTGGCGTGCACAAGCTGCAGCTTGGACATTCCTGTCATAATACTTCTTGTCTGTTTCTGCAAGGTTTCCCCAAAACTTAATGATTTTTTTTTTTTTTTCTATTGCCTGTTTGACATTCTCATCCCATCTTACTGTCTTTGACTTCATTACTGTAACAGTGCTTGGAAAAGTGTATCAGTGTGAAGTTGTGTTGTGGAGTTCATTTCTTATTTAATTCATGTCTTACATTTGTGTGTTGATATTTTTTATTTGTTTTGTTCATATGATACTGTTAGAAGAAAATGAGGTGAAATGGTTATACCTGTATTTGATGTTTTCTTGGTTCAGAGTATGTAGATTATGGTCTTGTAGGAATTTCCTGAAGGGGCAAGGGGCCAGAAAGAGGTTTCTGTCACCTATTTTGCCCTTGAAATTGTTTTCCAAATTTGTACTTCTTGATCCTTGCTAGTGCTTTCCCCTGATGGAATGACCCCTTCTGGAACTGCTGTCTCCTGTTTGCATGCTGGCTTTCCTCATACTTTGTGTCTTTTACCACACAAGACCTGATCAAACAGTACCTGAACTGATGCTGTGACACTAACAATACTAAACTCACCTTGATGACAGACTAATCCTCTTTGAAGTAAGCCCCTTTGATGCACATATTCCACCAGCTATTCCACTGCTGGTAGCACTTCTCATACTCTGTTTTGAGGATATCTGAAAGTCGTTGCACCTTTTTAAGTTTGTTCTTAATTGGGGGCAACATGAAAAAGTCACATGAGGCAATGTCTGGGGAATATGGGGATGACACACCTGTGGAATGTAATGTTTGGCTAGGAATGCTGCCCAAGTGGGGCTGAGCGCACTGGCATGTGTTGTCGTGATGAATTTGCCATGCACCAGACTTATTTTGTGGTCTTTGTTGTGAACTACATCACAGCGATGTGTTGGTATTTCTAAAGAAATATTATTGTTTACAATTCCCTTTTGGAGCATATTCATGATGCCCAATACCATCTTGATTTTAAAAAATTCACCTTTTCTATATGTTTGAGCAAGTCAGAGGCTACAGACAGGCACTTCTTTTGCTCAGCAGTTGTGGGACAAACTTCACTAACATGTCTGTCTGATGCCAAAATCTTTAGTTGAAATTGCATGACATGAGCCACAAGAAATTCTTAGTTCCTCAGTTAAATTCCTAATGGTGAATCTTTTGTCTACTGTAACCAAACCTTGCACTTTGCCATTGCTTCATCATTTCTGCTTGATGAATGACACTGAGTGCTTGTCACTTTATGCTGATATGCCAAACAATTTAAAATGCATGCGTGACTCGTGGCCTCATTTTGAAAGGCAGTTTTAATCAATTCATAAGATTCAGTTCTCATTTTCTCGAGTTTTGCGCAAAATTAGACGTGCACACATGGTTCCATACTCTCATACATCACAGATATGACACATGATACGCACATTACTGTTCACATTCGATGACGTGTCGGACAGTATGGCTGCATAGAGTTTTTGCTGATTGAGGACATGCAAGGACATATCCAGACATGCTGGAGAAGTCCTATCACAGTGTGACTTAAGATAATAGAGGGATAAACTTAATCCGCATACTGTTTAACCCTTCATTCCATTACCTACCCTGAAAAGAGAAGTTGAAAGTTTATCTGAAAAATTTGCACCTGTGAACCAAACTGTAAGTCTTCACATCCCAGACTACAATGTTATTCCTCACAGTGACTGTTGTAAGAACTGACAGCCTCATACATATTGTGTTGGTATCTTGGCTGCAAGATCACCATGGTGACCACATTTTTCATAGTGATCTCTAGTGTTTGTGGGTTCTCAGGTCGGAACTTCCTGCATGTCACCATGCTGGTATCTAGGATTTTCAGATGGCTCTTAGATTTCTGGAAAGTTTGTGCACTGCTGTTTGGTGTGTTTTGTAGTGTATAGACATTGTAGCACAGTGTAGAGTTAAAGTAGTCTATGTGTCATACTGTTGTCTTGCAGTAGGCACTTGTTTGAGCCCAGTTTATATTTCTAAGGAAGAAGTAATCTAAATAACGTTCAAGAATTCATGGTGTATCTGACAGCAAATACATCACTTATCTATTAGAGAGACCGACCAGTTAATGCTGTTTAGGCAAAAAATCACTGTTTGTTGTGAGAATAATGGGAAACATGTAAATACACTGGGAGCAAAATTTCTTACATTAAAGCCGGTGGTATGTACAGTAATCACTGTAGTTTAGTTAAGAGGGTTAAAACATTAGATTTGCTACTTTGATAAATGTGAAAAATTTTAATACACACAAAAATAAATCTGGTAAATGTTGATATATCTAATTTGTCATAACAGTGGAAACATGCAACATATTGTGATTTGTGAGGATATAAAATATGCATTTTTGGTGTCTGAATAAATGTTTTTCTTTTTAGCAACCCTGAATGTAGACGAATGGCAAGTGGCTCTAAAGATGGTGACATCAGAATATGGGATGTAGTACTAGGACAGACCCTGTTGACACTAACAGGTCATTCTAAAGCTGTGACGTGTGTGAAGTGGGGTGGAGCTGGTCTCCTGTACAGTAGCTCACAGGACCGCACTATCAAAGTGTGGCGAGCAGAAGATGTAAGCATTACATTATAGTGTGCCTTTGGCACGCCACAACACGTTGAATTTCCCAACAGCGGAGCAGATGCATCAAACAATTTTGGCCACTCTTGTATGGCTCTGAGGGTTTTCCTTGGGCTTTTGCATTTTTCTTGTGTATAAAAGTTTGCAGAAAAACATTATAAATCTCAGTGTTCTGCAGATTACACTCAGTTAATTCCAGTGCCAAAGGGTTAAAGAATATTAGCTGTAGTGCCATGTTGAAGAATAAAGGTTATTACCTTTTGCAGCAATATAAAACACTGAAATTCAAAATTTTACTTACCTATGTGTTGTTATTTTAATATTAGATGGTGCTTCTGTTTGCATTTTATGATTTGTAATTGTTTTTTTTTTAAGCTCATGGTTCCGTGCATTGTAATTCAATGTTAATAAAAATCCAACTAGATACAACAGTATGCAGATATTTATTTACTGCAAAGCTACTCTACATGTTTTGGGTGTCACAGCACCCATCATCAGGAGTACTAAAGCCTGTAACCGCAGCCTCCGGTACAGGTCATACTGTAAAATGCAAGGATTAACTGGAATGAATAAACAGTGTGTGTAGGCTTGTTAACTTCTGGTAGTAATGGGTGGTGGTACATTAACATATTTACAAAAGTCTAGGTATACAATATCGTGGGCAGGTGGTTTCATAAAGCTGTAGTCGGTAGCTAACTGAAATAATAGATTTTGTATGCCACAGTTTTGTTCAGGAATGAGGTTTCCGTTTTGATGGAAAGTTTGGATTAGTAATTGTAATTACTAATCCAAACTTTCCATCAAAACGGAAACCTCATTCCTAAACAAAACTGTGGCGAACAAAATCCACCATTTCAGTTAGCTACCGACTACAGCCTTACGTAAGTAGCTGTACCGGTATGTGAGTACTATATTAACTAACTCCATCCATTGCATCTTCCTATTATGCCTTTAACTATATCTATTATCCAAAGAGTTTTTAACTTTTAATTTTTAACTTATAAACTTCCACAATATTGTATACCTAGACTTTTGTAAATATGTTAATGTACCACCACCCATTACTACCAGAAGTTAACAAGCGTACACACACTTTGTTCATTCCAGTTAATCCTTGTATTTTACAGTATGACCTGTACTGGAGGTTGCAGTTACAGTTTTTAGTGCTCCTGATGATGGGTGCTGTGACACCCGAAACATGTAGAGTGACTTTGCTGTAAATAAATATCTGCTTACTGTTGCATCTAGTTGGATTTTTATTAACATTGTAATTGTGTATTTAGAGCATGACAAATTCCGCTACATTCCCATGCCTCATGGTAAATATGAAAAAGCGTATATCTGTATTTATTTTAGCTACACAAGTTTCAAATACGGGGTGCTAGAGAACTACCTGGTACAGTAAAGTATGAGCAATAGTGTCCATTCTTTGCCTAGAATATGGCCACTTTCTTCATCATTTTCACAGCATATACTGTAGCTGACACTTCACAAGGAAGGAGTATTGTACTGAGAAATGACAGGTTTACTCATATAATTTAAGAAGTTGCAAATGAGGATTTAAATCATTTTCAAAGGCTCTGTTATGTTTCTTGTACTTTTCATTAAGAACTGTGGGCATTCTGCTTATTGGCAAAAGAAAGGAGCAAAAATTTTATAGTATCTTTATGTGTTTTGTTTTAAGAGCATTGTAGGAAATAAGAAACCAGACAGTTGCATTTTTGTACTCATTAAATTTGGCATAACCTATACTATTTCTTTCCTGTTATGTGTAACAATCTTTTACTGTTCTTGTGTGTGGGAACTGTAATGTGTTCCTTGTTCGTTAAACTCTTGTGCCATGTGCATAGGTGGCATATGGACTGAGTCAATATATACTGAAAGTTAATTGATTTCTAGGGAGTGCTGTGCCGAAGTCTAGAAGGCCATGCTCACTGGGTCAACACGTTGGCTCTGAGCACAGACTACGTTCTGCGGACTGGACCATCAGATCCTGTTACAGGACTGCGTCTTGATCACAGTGACAGTAAGTATGTTGTACTGTGTTGACTTGTGTGGGAATTCAAGTTTAAGTGATGAGATTTCTTTTAGAGTAGCACACAAAGCAGGTCTTACAGTGGTTTCCATATGTGTAATATACGTATCATGTTTTCTGTTCCCTGTGCAGGTCAAGTGGGAAACATCCAATGATATTTTTCAATTTCCTGCATACTTATGCCAATATATGTGGTATCCATGGCTATTACAGCAATGTTCAGTGTTGCAGTAGGGTTTTGGGATGAGGTTCAAATCCTGATGCCCAGTTTCTGTTTGAATGAGTACATTTAATATCTTAATTTGAATTGCATTTCTTAAAGCTTTAGCTGTTTTGTATGGTTACATTGACAGAAACACAGACATATCCTGTGCAAAGACACGGTACTTCAGCTTGTTTGAATATTCTTGAGGTCTTTGATATGGATCTTACTCTGGAACAAGATGTGTGGAACAATGATTTTTGTGGTTTTTCATAGTAGGTGTATAGTTTGAAGTGTTAGATACATTTAATATAATGTACAGTAATAAGTTTGTAAGATTTGGGGTTGTTAATTGCTGAAGTCTCTGAAAAAGCCACTGGAAATGTCGTACAGTAATATAAAATACTTCCTTTTAGGTTAAAATTAAGGGAACTGATTTAATTTCTTGTCCTTTGTGTATACTTTCTTATAAAAGAAAGAGAGTTGCAGGTGCAAGCACTAAAACGCTATGAAGCAGTTTGTGCTAGGGGAGAGGAGCGGCTTGTCTCTGGTTCTGATGACTTCACACTCTTCCTATGGCAGCCAGAAAGGGACAAGAGACCTGTAGGTGAGACCAGATTTATTGTGGAATGAAACAATGCACAGCTCCAGTCTGCACAGACTACAGACTAATTCATATGATGCTGGGTTTCATCCTCGTTGAGGCCTGAGGGCAGACACTGCTGCTCATAAATTGCAACTCGCACCCCTGTCAAAGATAATATTTGGGTTTGTGATGAGTGCCAGGTTCCATCCCAGTTTGGAGCCCGCATTTAACTGCATGTCTTGTGCCAAACACGGCTGTCATGATCACTGTAACAGAACCAAACTATGGGTTCCCCTGTCTCAGAAGTAGATTCTACCATCTTAGGTGGGCACAGGCCTCAAAGGGTTCATGGTAGAACACTTAAAAGCTACTTTCCTTGTGCCCATTCTTCAAGGTTGTGATCCTCTGTTCTCTGTTCGCACTGAAAGATAATTTAATACTTTTTAAATCACACAGTGTTATTTTATGTCATTAATGTGATGTGTAGGTAGTGTTAGTCTAGGCAGCCCATCACTAAAAGTTTAGCTGATTTGTTAGTTTTCTGAGTTTATGAGCACAGTAGAATGTAGTCATACCGGAGTCAGCACTCATTTATTTCTTGCAGTTCCTTGTGTGTTACATACAGAATATTATAATTGTCATTGTCATAATCATCATTGTCACTGCCATTGCTGTTATCACCAACACCACCACCGCCACCGCCGCCGCCACCACCACCACCACCACCACCACCACCACCACCACCACCACCACCACCACCACCACCGTAGCATTCCTGCTTCATATTGGAGTAGTCTGAAATGTATGTGCCATTGTTTACAGCACGAATGACGGGCCACCAACAGCTTGTCAATGATGTGAAGTTCTCAGTTGACACCCGATTAGTAGCGTCAGCTTCTTTTGACAAGTCCATAAAGGTGTGGGATGGCCGCACAGGGAAGTAAGTTTATGTAATACGTACAGTAACATGGTATAATCAGTAGCTACTGATTTGTTAGTTGCTTGATGCAGCATTAGTGTTAAGTGTGAACAGTGTTAGTTTTGCCAGAAGTGTGTAATTGTGCTGTGTCTTGAGCTACCGAAATCCGGTCTGTACCCTTACATCCCATTTATTTAAGATCATTGTAGTAGTTAGTAGCACGTATGGGGGAGAGGAGAGGTGTATGCAGGGTTTTGGTGGGGAAACCTGAGGGAAAGAACCACTTGGAAGAATCAGGTATACATGGGAGGATAATACTAACATGGATCATCAAGAAGTGGGATATGGGGGCATGGACTGGATCGAGCTGGCTCAGGATAGGGACAGGTGGCGGGCACGTGTGAATGCGGTCATGAACCTTCGGGTTCCATAAAATGTGGGGAATTTCTAGACTAGCTGAGAACCGGTTAGCTTTTCAAGAAGGACTCTGCTCCATGCAGTAAGTAAGTATCCTACCATCTGTACCTACATTTCCAAACTAGTCTCTACAATTTACATTTTCCAACTGAAATTTGGTATGCATTTTTCATCTCTTCAGTGTGTGCAGTATTCCATTTCCATCTAATTTTATGACCCTAATAATGTTTGGTGAAGAGTAAAAGTCATGAAGCTCCTCATTGTGCTGTTTTCTCCAGTCTCCTTTCACTTCCATTTCCTTAGGTCCAAATATTCTAGGTGGCACCTTGTTCTTATTCATTGTGCATTCCTTATGGTGGTGGAGCTCACTTTACAGTGATATAAAGTAGTGAGTTACAGTTTTCTATCACTTTAATAAGTTATAATTTCAAGTATAATTTGTCTGTTGGTGGGGACTCAGCTACTGTTGAAGTATCGCTTGCTGTACTGTACCATACTGCACATGGCTTCCTTTCTTTTATGTTGTAGGGCATAATTTGCACTCCTCCACAGCCTTCAGGTTTATGTCATTCTTTCAGGTTTATTACGTCTTTGCGAGGTCATGTTCAGGCAGTGTATCAGATTGCTTGGTCTCCTGACTCCAGGCTTCTTGTCAGTGGAAGTGCTGACTCTACTCTGAAAGGTAAACCATGCTTATTTCTATATTCACAGGATAAGTATGTTGATACTGTTGCTGGATTACCAGCCTGAGGATGCAGAGAAGTCACGGGCTGTTGTGAACGTGGTAATAAAAAATAAAAATAATAAAACCATTAAAAAGTAAGATAAAAAATAAAAATGGTAATGAACCATTTGGTTCCATCAAATACCGGTGATTTCTTGATTAGCTGAGGAACTGTTACTTTCTGAAGAAGGAGTCTGCTCCTTGGAGTTGGTTGGTTGGTCGGTCGGTCGGTCAGTCGGTTATTACTGGGAGACTGTTCACCTTACTTGTGACTCACCGTGTCCTGTCTGTTGACTGTCTCAGGCATAATGCCAGCAAATGTCGGCTGACACATTCTGTTTGTTTGCACTGCAGTGTGGAACATGAAGACAAACAAGTTGGAAGTGGATCTGCCTGGCCATTCAGACGAGGTGTTTGCTGTTGACTGGTCTCCTGATGGGTTGAGGGTAGTCAGTGGAGGAAAGGACAAGTTGCTGAGGCTGTAAGTGGTCCTTTCTTTGAAAGAATTACAGTCTACCTCAGTCAGTAGTGGCAGAGTTGGTGTTCGATTCCTGGTAATGGCAGAGATTTCTGTGCTCACCACCATTTCACGACTGATTCTGGGGACCACCCATCGTTCTTTCTAGTATATAGTGATGACTCTTCCCCAGGGGTAAGGGAGTGAGAAAGTGAAGCTTACCATTCATCTTTATTTAGTATTGTGCTATTGCGTAGATAACTGTGGGGACTACTCTGAAGATTGTTAAAATTTGGAATGAGTGTTTTGTGCTGTCTGTTCCATATTCTCCTGTGTGCGCCTCACTAAAACAACAAAACTTTGATTCAAAAGATGTTTGGTTTTCTTGCCTTATACCAGTGACACCTGTATGTTTACATCTGTCTGCAAGTACACTCCACTTGCTTTTAAATATGTATACTCCCGTTTCACTGTTGCCACATTTCGGGCCAAAAAATACTTGCTGTGATTTATGGAGTGATCCTCATATAAGAGAAATTTGTTAAGTAATTAACACCATGTTTAATATCAGCATAAATTTTTGCACTAAATAACTAAATTGTTCTTTGTGTACTTATTTGGGAACAGTTAGGTACTATTTACAAACTTCTTTTTTCATCTTTCCTGCATTTCTTATATACATGGAAGAGTCAGGAAGTATCTGGAATGTATTGTTTTATAGCAATATGGCATATTTTGAGTCCGTACGATGTAAGTTTTGCACTTAATCCTCCTTATTTTCAATGCATATAGCCCACCAGGCCACAAGTTTTTGTATACCCTCGGAGCAGTATAGCCAACACAACAAAATTAGAATAAACCTCTCTGGTTGTGTCTGACCTAACCACATATTTAATAATTTTCTGTCTGCTCAGCAGATGCACTGGAAAGTTTCTGTCAGATGTGGAAAATAGTAGCTATTGAAGGTAATGGAAAAGCATTCACAAAAGTTAAAAATTTATTTTCATTTTTAGATAGAGAACTTGTAGAGGTTTCAGAATCAGCCTGAAATTTAACTATCGAGTCGAACGGTTGAAATATTAAAAGAAATATGTTAAGCATAAATGTAGCAGCAAAACTAACAATTGATGCTCAGTGATAAGCTAAGAGGATCCAAGTTTAATTCAAACAGAAAGAAAATATATCCACTTTCTTTGTGTTTGATACTGCTGTCTTATGTATTTGCATCTGTCTAGTGTTCTTGTATTCAGGACTGGACTAAAGGGTGGGCCAGCTGTGCAGCTGCTTGGGGCACCAGCCTATAAAGGACGCTCAGAAATTGCTGGAATAATTGGAAATATGACACTAATAAACTCAGGTTTCCACATGCAATAGAATTCGTATGAAAAATAATTTCGCGATGTGGACACATGCTGCCTGGAAGTTTCACCAGCCCTGTGCTAAGATGAAAAACTTTAACAAATATCAGTTTAAAGACCACCACATTATTGTCCTTTCCAGAGTGCTAAATTAATAACCTGCCAGGGGTGCTAAATTATTAAGCTATTTGGGGCACCAGCATTTTGGTCTGGCCATGCTTGTACTGTCCATTGAATTAAAAAGTACATGTTGGTTGTTTGGGTTGTGACATCATATAAGTGGATATCCATATGCTGAATGTCGTAGTCTCGTATAAGGACAAGAATCTACACAACATTGAAAACATGAAAGTCATATGAATTTAATTGAGTGTACTGTCAAAAGAGATGCATGAACGCAGCATAATTGGAAATGTTCATGAAGTTAAAGATACGTTTTTTATTCTAATATTTAATAGACGACATTACGTTGTCAGTAGGAAGATTTTTTGTTTGGTTTGTCTTTTCGATGCCATTGCTGCACACTCTTATATGTATTTTACATTCCTCATTGTTTGTATTGTAATTGTGTACTTTAATGTACTGAACTTTGATGACATCCATCACTTTTTGTTTTAGGTGGCAGCATTAATGAGAAGGAAAACCAAAGTTCAGAGCGCAAAGAATTTCTGAACTATGATAGCTACCTCAAAGTGACGCTGGATTAAGTTCAGAGTTAGAATGGTTATATACTTTGACATCCTGTGGGCCAGGGTAGTGTAGCCAGTAAAATGACTCACTACTTGCTGGATGGTCCAGGGATCAAATCCTGTCTACAACAGCCTTGGGGTCCACCCAGCCTCATGTACAATGGGTACTGGATCTGTTTCTCAGGTGTAAAGCAGCCAGGTTGTGGCGTTGGCCACCCACCCCTTCCAGTGCCAAGGTTAAAGAAGGAGTAGTGCTCTAACTCTACCCCCCCCCCCCCCCCCCCCCCCCCCCCCCCCTCCCCTCTCTT
>Ga0123355_10008215_pt1 | contig 15765 bp, 10 predicted proteins | sample TergutEmb28metaG_3_FD_89872 | JGI IMG/M metagenome (GOLD analysis project Ga0123355, IMG submission 89872) | Embiratermes neotenicus P1 segment gut microbial communities from Petit-Saut dam, French Guiana - Emb289 P1 | ecosystem: Host-associated > Arthropoda: Insects > Digestive system > Gut ... | reverse complement strand
TCCTTTTGGGACAAACAGGTAAACATCTACCCTCCCATCAGAGAAGCAATCCCTAAAACATAATCAAATTCGTGCCGCCTATCGCTTAGTGCTATACACATTGTAGCATTTATCCTATTTACTAGTCCATTGTTTCAGCAATTCTTTTGACATATCCAAAATGATTTACAAATCAGTATATCTGCCGTATAATGTGAGTGCATAAAAGACGGCTGGATTGCTTCAGCATAAGTTACAAAAAACTAAAAATAACCGACGCGTCCCTTCGCAAAGGTGGTCGGTTATTTTTCATGTTCTTGACTATATAAAACCAGAGAAGCAATCCTAAAACGTGATTAAATTCGTGCCGCTTAGTGCTAGTGCTACACACATTTTTTATGTATAGTCTTCTCCATATGTCACGTTTTTGTTTTTGCAAATTTTGGTGAAAAACTTTTCATTTCTAACTTCGCCCACGATAAATACGGATGCAAGACCCTCTTTAAGCAACATGGCGTTTACTTGATAGCTTAACATTTCTTGTTCGTCCTTAACATCCTTTGGCTCCCTAAGCCATACATAAGCCCTAAATCTGCCAAATCTGTCCCTCTCAGCACCTTCAAATTCCAACCATACATCGTTGCCCTCGGTTTTTTTTCTTAAAAACTCGGTTGCCTCATCTGCACCTGGCTCTCCTATTTCTGGGGCATCCAAGCCAATTAGCCTGACTCTTTCGCGAGTACCTTCAATATTGAATGTGTCACCATCAATAGTGCGTCTAGCTCTAACTTTTTTTATGTTGCTCATAATTTGTTACCTCCTGAAGAATTATGGCTATAGCATACCTTTCTATGGTTTCTTAGTCAAGAGTATCTCTGATATAAGAAACGAAGGAAAATAAGTTCAAACAAAAAAATGTTCTTCACCTTTATTTTTACTAGAAAAGACGCGCCATTTTTTGGTCTGTAAACCCTTTACATTGGAACGGTTATATGGTACTATTCCGCGTGATTAATCCGCACGGTGTGGCTAAAAATGACTTTGCCTGACTCATTTTAGACTGGTTTTAGAAATAAAATTTCCAAAATCCACAATAAAATGATGATAGCAACATGCCAAATCCGGCGAGAACTTCCTAAAAATTATGGAGGTGTACTTTTGTACGCAATTATTGAAACTGGTGGAAAACAGTATAAAGTCCGTGAAGGTGATGTTATCACCGTTGAAAAACTAAATGTAGATGCAGGTACGTCCCATACCTTCGACCGTGTTTTGGCAGTCGGAGAAGGCGAATCTGCGGCATTTGGTGCCCCCTATGTAAACGGGGCGTCAGTTACAGCTTCAGTTATTGGCGATGGCAAAGGCAAGAAAATTGTAGTCTACAAGTTCAAATCCAAGAAAAATTATCACCGCAAAAAAGGTCATCGTCAACCTTTTACTAAACTGAAAATTGATTCCATCACAGGCGCATGATTTCTATAACCCTAACCCGCAACAGCAATAGCCATATTTGTGCCTTTTCAGTGGAAAATCATAGTGCTGTAGAATTATGTGAAGCAGTGTCAATACTAACAATGAATACCATTAATTGTATTGAATTATTTACCAATGAAGTCATAAATGTTTTTGTAAATGATGAAGGCGGGTTATTAAGGGTCGAATTGCCTAGATTAAAAGAAGGCCATGAAAACCACGAGGCTAACTTGCTGTTAGAAACTATGGCAGTAGGTTTATGGTCAACCAAAGAATGGTACGATGAAGAAGTAGAAGCTGGCAGAGAAGTTGGCATTGATTTAAGGATTGAGGATGATGGCAATGATTAAAGTAAATCTCAGGTTTTTTGCTCATAAAAAAGGCGTAGGTTCTTCCAAAAACGGACGCGATTCCAATTCCAAACGCCTAGGGGCTAAGCGTGCCGATGGGCAGTTTGTACTGGCCGGAAATATTTTGTACACTCAGCGCGGCACAAAGATTTTACCCGGCAACAATGTTGGGCGAGGTTCCAATGACTGTCTGTTTGCCATGGTAGATGGTACAGTTAGATTTGAACGCAAAGGCCGCGACAAAAAGAAAGTATCGGTTTATCCGGTAGTAGCAAACGCATAATAGCAAATTTAGCGGAACCGTCATAGCGGTTGCATCGTACTAACTATTATACTCACGAACACAAACATTTTCTGTAATAGCCGAAGATTTTTGAAAACTGTTGCGTTTGCGAGTATATCTCCATAAATGGAGATGATTCTCTTGTTAGTATTTGCTTGCTGTTAGGACGGTTCTTTTGTGTTATTTTAATTGGCGGGCAGATGATTGATAAATGTTTGTAGACCATGTGAAAATAAAAATTGCCTCAGGTGCTGGCGGTAACGGTTATATTGGATTCCGCCGTGCCAAATATGTACCCAATGGTGGGCCAGACGGCGGCGACGGCGGACATGGCGGCAATGTGATTTTTATTGCCGACACTAGCCTTAATACCCTAGTGGATTTTCGATACCGTAAGTATTTCCAGGCTGAAACAGGCGGAAACGGCACTGGCCGAAATCGTTCTGGAAAGAATGGCAAAGACTTGGTGGTTATGGTTCCAGTAGGGACTTTAGTGCGCGAATCGCATACCGGACGCATAGTAGCCGATTTAGCCAAACCTGGCGAAAAACGCGTAATGGCAAAAGGCGGACGCGGGGGGCGTGGCAACCAGCATTTTGCCACAGCAACGCGTCAAGCTCCAAAATTCTCTGAAGATGGCAAACCTGGCAAGGAGTATGAAATCATTCTGGAACTGAAACTGATTGCAGATGCAGGAATTATTGGATTTCCTAATGCAGGAAAATCGACACTACTATCTATGGTGACTAATGCGAAACCGAAAATAGCAGGTTATCAGTTCACAACCTTATCGCCCAATTTGGGAGTAGTTAGAGGGGAGTGGGGTGAGGATTTTGTGCTTGCAGATATTCCCGGTCTTATTGAAGGCGCAAGCGAAGGCACAGGACTAGGACATGATTTTTTGCGACATATCGAACGTACTAAAGTGCTAATTCATGTAGTGGATGTTTCGACCCCTCCTGTGCAAGCTGTAGAGGCTATTAATCGTGAGTTGCACGCCTACAATCCAGAATTGCTAAAGCGTCCACAGATTATTGCGGCAAATAAAATGGACTTGGTCGAGGATGACAGTTTAGAGGAATTGCGCGCTATGGCACAAGAAAAGGATTGGCCTGTTTATCCTATTTCAGCAGCAACAAATATGGGTCTGTCAGAATTAATGCGTGCCGTTTCAGAAGTGCTAGCGGATTATCCAGAGGATGTTATCTTTGCAGCAGAAGAAGAAATCACACCACTGGAAAACGAAATAAATGACACCGAAGTGACAATTACCATAGAACAAGACGGCGAGGGGCTGTACCGCGTAGAAGGTTCTGGTATTGAGCGTATATTGGGATACACCAATATGGAAGATGAAAAAGGATTTGCTTTCTTCCAAAGATTTATGCGTGAAAAAGGAATTATCGCACGACTTGAAGAAATGGGCATTACAGAAGGCGATACAGTGCAAATGTATGAATATGAGTTTGATTATTATCCATAAACACATATTGTTATGATAGGCACTATCTTACTATAGAAGGGAGGCGGATTAATGATACAAAAAATCGAAGAACAAGAAATCATGACGCTGGAAGAGGCAAAAACCAAATATAGCGACAAGAGGATTTTATTTATCTATACAGATGATATTGTAGAATACTGGCGTGATGACAGGATAGGCTACGTGTCATACACATATGATAAATTCCGTGAACAGAGTGAAATTCCAAGAGAAGCAATCAAGGGTTTGCCTTGTGCATATGAGATTGGAAAAAAGTTTGTCGAGCCATGGAGGATAGATAGGATGTTGGGGCCTGATGACTAAATTAGAGTTAAACGAACGCGGAAGCGCGAATTGTAGAATTCACTTCAAGCCCTACAACGATATCATAATGCAAGCCGTTCTATTCCGCGTGGATACAGGTGTTGATTTCACCTCTTTGTCAAAAAAACAGATTTATGATTTAGGCTACAGCAAAGAATGGCTAGAAGAAAACAAAAAGCCCAGACAGACTGCAACATTAGCCTCTGGCGAGAAAATACATACTTATTATATCCAAATGCCTATGGTAAACCTTTACGGCTTTGAAGCTGTAAACTGGCCGTTTGTGATAGCGGCGGACGATGAAAAAGATTTTGCACATTTGCTAGGATTGGATTTACTAGCGGGATTCAACTTCACATTTGATAATGATAACAATTGCTTTATGTTAGCCCGTGCAAAGTCTTATAAACAACGGTATGATTTTTTCCCAGGGCAGGCCGTTATGAACATAGAATAAAAACTAAAACGCTATAATTCTACAGTTTAGGATAAACGACATTAGATAAAAGACAGAAGCATCATATTTGCATTCGAAAGTATAGCAAAAACGGTAATCTTAATGTAATCAATTCCCTGTATTCTTTCAGTGGAATTATGCCGATAAACTTGGGGGAGTGTATGCGTATTGGTATAGGATGGCGGAGCAGTTAAGAAGGAGGCTTTGAAAAGGATGCAACCGCGGCTGTTTTCTTTACAGAGACAGCAGTATGCAATGGTGAAACGTTTTCATCATAGCATAAGATATGCGTTAAAATATAGCAATTTGAGTTTTCATCAACCTTAATGAACAAGGGGGCTATGATTTTATGAAGAGAAAACTCAGTTTATACATGGCATTTATTATGGTGTTTAACCTGTTGTTACCAATAGCTACAGCAGTAAGGGTAGAGGCGGTAACGCCGCCAATAGGTTATATGCCAGGGGGATTGGCAACTGGTCTTACGGGTTCTTCCCCACGCAACGTACCTCTTGCTGAGGCAACAACGGCTGTTGGCCGAGATAACCAACATGTTTATATGACTTTTCCGTTGGAATCTTTCGGTAACTATGTTTTGACTTACCCGCTTTCAGATGGCAATCATGTAAGGTTGTACATCGAAATGATTAACAATGTTGCAACCATAACCTACATAAGGCCGGGAGCAGCAGCAAATCCAGATTTGCGGGTATGGTTAGCACCTATGGAAACACGGTATATCCCTATTGCAGAGTATGTAGTAAGATCGGATAGACCGAATAACATTGATTATCAAGTCGTTGCTAGGCATCCGTTAGACCCACAACTTAACGTAAACAACCCGACAGACCCAGGAGAATGGCCAGCGACTGTTCCTTGGCCGCCACCTCCTGCTTGGGATTGGGAACCCTCAGTGATTGTTCCACCACCAGGTTGGCCTGTTGCAACTCATGCTTGGCCACCCCCTGGATGGGCATTGTTTGTAGTAGAAGGTGGCGATGTTGTCAACCCTGCAAGACCACCAGGCTTTCCAACATATATTCCTTGGCCTCCGGGTGAAGCCGCTTGGCCTGAAGCTGATAGAGATGCTTTAGTTCCACCACCAGGTTGGCCAGTTTCACCTCCTTGGCCTCCAGCAGGTTATAATGTATTTGTTGGTTATCCGTATATTGTTAATCCAAATCCTCCTCCAGGTTGGATAGGTTCTTTTCCGTGGCCTCCAAATCCTGCGGATTGGGATCCTATGGTAGACTTTGCGACATCTCCTCCAGGTTTGATTCCCAGTACAGTTTGGCCTCCTTTGCCACCATCAGGATGGGAGTTGTTTACACCAGGGCCTCCTCAAACTAACGTTGTACGTCCAGCAGGTTTTCCATTAAATCTTCCTTGGCCTCCTGCAGAGGCACTTTGGCCGCTGAATGTAAGGGAAACAGTACCACCTCCAGGTTGGCCTCAAGAACTCCCATTCCCACCAACAGGATGGCCAATTTACGTGGCTGGTGACCGTGACCCCGCCCAATATACGCCGTTGCCACTAGGTACCCCGCCGCAATTTATTATCTCGCAAGATAGAGGGTTCTCTTTCATCTATCGCGGCGAGTTTATCCACATACGGCTTGGCAGTGATAATATGCTTCACTTTGCCGCTGACCACTTTGCAACGGGAATTATCCATGAAGTCGTATTTACAGACCTTGGAACCAACATTTCCAGTGGAATGTATATCAATACTGGTCTTAACAATGTGAATTTCATACCATTTGCAAATGCTTTCCCGAATGGTATGAACAGTAATGTAAATGACCGTTTTCCAGAGAGGTATGATTATATACATCGTAGGCCAGGAGTGCCAGGTCATACCTTTGGAACAATAAATAATGCACCAGGCGGCTACGAAAGAGCATTAGGGGACGGACGTTGGCCTGCTCAACCAGATGAACCACTAGGATTTATTTTAGAGTTCGATTTACCTAATTTTATGCCAGCTTTGGACACCGATGGTGTTACATTACGTCCTAGCGTCGTACCGTCTCCCTTGACTGTTTTGGTTGACTTCCATTCAGCACATTCTTTTGAACTTTTGGTTCATGATGTGTTGACTAATCCACATGTGACTGCTGTACCTTCTGGCATTCATGTTCGTAATGTTGGTATAGTGGGTAATCAATTGATTTTGGAAATAGTAGTGCTTGACCCATCAGCACCCGGCGCAGAATTATTCTTGCCAAGTATTATGTACAGCCTTAGCTCCAACGTTACACTTGTTGAAAGACTTACGCCACCGGGTTCTGGTTTATTTCCTTTACGCACTCGTGTAAGTACTATTGGGGTTCCAGGGCCACCGGGTAGTAATTTATTGTTCGGGCCTTTCACGCTTTTGAACTATGAAATAACTGTTATCAACGGGATGTATCACGTAATTATTGTCACTCCATATGCGCAAGAAGGCGAGTATGTAATATTCGAAGCACCACATCCCGGTACACCGGGCGTTGGTGTGCCTCCTGGTGATATTACCCTTTCCAGGACGCACTTTATAGCAATGGGTCAACCAATTCCACCAATCCCACTTAGGGTAATGGATGAAGACCTTACTGGGGAAAGATTTATACAAGTATTCTTCCGTCCTGGTAATGAGTTTTCGGAAGGTGAACTTGATTCCGTTCGTGAAGGTTCATGGCCAGTTCGTTCTCAGGGTATATGGTGGGGAGGTCGTCCAGAAGACGTAACTCTGCGTACACCGGAATACTTTGATGTAACGTTAATCCAGCACTATCCTCGCGAAGGAGATTTAAGTAGGCGTACTGGTATTGCAGAACTGGAATTGACATGGGATATCGGTTCACCAGCGTTGCTTAACCATTTGTTCAATACAATGGCTGTAAACAATCGGCTGGACATTTATTATGAATTCCAATGGTCACTTAACCCCTACGACGTTTACCCTAATAGGTTTATGGTAGTAAGGGCAAGTTTGGAATCTGCCACTCCTGCGGGGATATATGTTACGTACACCCTTTTGGAAGTGCTAGATGATGGTACCATGGTGGAAGTCAATCCGCTTGAGGGTATCACGTTACTAACCACAGAACGCCACCGCCTAATCAACAGCCCTATATTTGGTTTTATGGGACAGCTTCGTATAGAAGTGAATACTTATCACTTGATGAGGTATCCTCACCCGGATACAGATACGCTAGGAGCCGTTCCGCCAAGGGGGTTGAACTTCCCAAGTATTTACTTTATGAATGTAAGGCCGATACAAGTGATGAACAACACCAACTTCCAAACACCATCATCACAGTACAGCAGCTTTACTCTTAGTGAATTTGAAGACCCAGAAGTGCCACCACCACAGAATTTAAGAGTGGTACCAGGAAGCGAAAGGCCACATTTGCCTGATTTCATTCCTAATGCTGTAACATCTGCCTCTTTTGATATAACATGGGATGTACCTTTATCACGTATGCAAGACTATTTGATGAGGTCTTACGGTTTCCTAAGACGAGGCGCGCAACAACTTATAAATTTTGCAGACTTTGATTTGGAAATGACCATTTATATCTCTCAAGATGAGCAATTGATGGTCAATTCATTGGGTATTGGTACTGGTTTCCCAGAAGACCCAGAACTCCATGATACTTCTGAAAGACATGATGCCAGAATGTCCGCCTCAGTTTTACACATGGATGCCAATGGACAAATGGACGGTACAATAGACCTTTCTGGTGCCGAAAGAGATAGGTTACGTGATGGCGGTATTGTAGCTATTCATAACTTAGCGATACCAGATGCAATATGGGAAAGTGTTGTACGTGGAGACAATATCACCACGCCAGACGCATTCGACCTTATGCACGGAGTGGAATTTACACTGGATGGACTGGACAAAAATCAACATTATTATGTATATGTGGATTTTGTTGTCACACAAAGACCACATGGAAGAGTTTTATTTTCCAGAGGTCGCGGTGATAGTATCGTAGTATGGAACCATATAATCAAGGAAGCTTCTTTGATTTCCAACCTTGTTGGTGTTACCATTCCTACCGACCCAGACCCGCCAGATGGCATTGATGTAGACCCACCTGCTCCGAATTTAAGGGTAGATGAAGAATCAATCGGACTTAATACAGCAACTATCTATTGGGATAGGGTTGAGCCGATAGCAGTGCCACCAGGATATACAGAAAGCCTTGAATATCAAGTTATCCGTATTCGTGATAATCAAATGCTAGACGATGCTGCGGCACGTACCCAGTTGCTTAACAGTCGCATACCTTTTGCACAAGTATGGGCGGCTTTAACCCATCATGAACACATTGTGGGATTTGAAACGCTTCCTGGAACTGCCGGAGATGAACCACGGAGTGCAATGTCATTACGCGCACTTCAAGGGCGTCCAAACGCTCCAAATATGGAACTGATTTCAATTGAACACAGCGATCCGCCTGGTATGGATCCATTGCGTGTACGTGATGATTCACTTGCTTCAAACAACCTGTATTTCTACTATGCAAGAACGGTAAGGGTTGTAAGAGATGCCGCTGGGGTTGAAGTTGCACGTCGTTACTCTGTATGGAGCAATGTTAGTGTAACAACAACAATTGCAGGCGCACCAAGAAATCTGCGTATAGAACACGGCCCAGACCGAGAATTTGACCGCAGACATCAAATAATGTTTAGCTTTGAGGCTCCAATTGGGGCGCATCCTAATTCATTAGCATTCTTGGGAACAGAATTCATTTTTGAATACTCCATCAGGCTTGACCAAGAAGATTGGCAAGAACCCGTAGTTATGGGTAACACGTATCTTAGGACACATGCCCGAGCTGTTCCTCCAGACCCAGATGATGATGTAGAATGGACTTGGTTCCTGTACTTTATTACTGAAGGTCTGGAATCTGGTAGCTACTACTCAATTAGGGTAAGGCTTGTAGAACTTTGTACAACAACGGGCGTACCACTTAGTTATTCTATTTGGTCGAATATAGCTACTTGGATGACAGAAATATGCTGTTGCGATGAAGATGAAATAATCAGGGACGATTGGATTGACTACCTGCGTCGTCGCTTGGAAGAACTCAAGAGAAGACCATACTGGACAATTAGGCAAGATGCTGGCGGACACCAAGTAATCTATAGACCAGGAATGTTCAACAATCTATTGCAAACATCAGTAGGTGGGCAAATTCAATTGCCATTTGAAACATCAAGGCAATCCACTTACTACATTCCAATGGAATCTTTCCAGCAAGCTTGGTATGCACAACAAGGGTTCTTACTTGTAAACGATGATGGCAATATGCAAATCTCGCTTCCTGCAAGAGCCATTGATACCAGAGAAAACGATGTAATAATTGATGTAGCGGCTTATATCAGACGTAGTAGAGGGGACTTTGTAGACTCAATGGTACGACTTAATATTGATTGGTCACATCCATTGCTTATACAAAATGAAGAACCAATTACCCCTGTTGCAGATGTTCGCATCGATATAATAACTACACGTCATGAAATCGCTAGATGGTGTAATGACCTTTATCGCCAAGTGGAAGAATTGATTGAAGAAATCTTGGCGGATGAGCGTATTTTGGACGATGTTCTGGAAGCTATCCAAGAAAATATACCATCGGAAGATATTTCACGGTATATGGTACGGGTAGTGCAAGATGCTGAAAGACAGGTCTACCGTTTGGTACAACAAAACATGACAACATTAACTCGTAATAGCCGTGCTGCAAATATGCCAAGTCTTGACCGCGGAATGTCGGTAAGTACAAGGTTTGATGCGGATTCTGGTGCGTTGGAAGGCTATCAGTCTCTTGCAGGCAATCTATGGACTAATATGCCAACCATGCAGGTAGGCGATGGTCAAGGCTTCTTTACAAATCAACTTGCTTCATTCGTATTCACAGGGCGGATAATCAATATTCCAGGCCTTGAAACGATAGAAGGCGGGCCTCAAGCACGCGGTGTAATTGGTCGTCATGGTTTGGATGATTTCTTTGGACGCGGTAGCATTAATATTTACCAAAGTGCCACAAGAAGTATGCTGGTAGATAGTCTTGCGCGTATGATTGGCGCACCACGCGGTTCTAACTCAGTGCAGTGGCTACGTGCCGAAGGTATTGATGTTTCCGCGGCAGGTATGAATAACCCTATAACCAACCAAGCTGCTTTGCACTTGTTAATGCTAGTCTACGAAAACAGAACAGGTACACGTCTGGATTCGTTGCAAATTCGCAACTTTAATGTAGTCAATAACCTACAAGGGCTAGACTCCAACTACAGAACCGCAGTAGCGGCCGCTATAGAACTCAACCTTGTAGATGGTAGTACGTTCCAACCCAATGGTATTTTGACCATAGGCGAACTATTAGAAATGTTGGCCGTAATGGATTCATTATTGGGGCTGTAAAACCATTCTGTACAGGTTTGGCGAATTTAACAAAAAAACGAAAAACTAAACTTTTGTAACCTTTGTAAAACGCGCTAAACCATATTATCGGCCATGTTGATTGTGTCGTCATAGTAGACGTATTCAGTATGGCCGATATTTTTACTTTCATTCATATTTTTACCTCGTAATAAAATTTTTTACCTTGTAATAAAAAGAAAGGATGTGAACCACTGTTGAAGCACTATATTAAGGCATTGAGAAGAATTACGGCTTTGATTCTGGCAGCATTAGTGGTTGTTGGGGTTATCCCCCCAGAAGTGGTATTTGCTAACCAACAGGCTCCAGTACGTGTGCTTACACCGGGCGGGATAGTTAACAATACGGCACCAGTTTCCGCGTTGCATGGCCCATATGATTTTACATTGCATTGGCAGTGGCAAGATACTTGGGCGGACCCAACTATGACACCGGGGCTTACTAACCCAGGGATTCATCAGCCAGAAGGGTTTGATATTGAGTGGCGCAATGCCTCACGCGGTGAAAGTTTTCTTACAGCAGGTGCAAACAGGCGTGAGCCTGGTTTGTCTGTTGGTACACGAAACTGGGATTTCCGTGGCCCGCTAACATCGGGGAGCATTTATTCTTTTAGGGTAGTGCCTTGGCATTGGCATTACTTTCCGCCTTCTCCCGTTCCGCCACATATGACACCACCTCCTGCGCGTATAACACCTCCTGCCTCTGAAATGGTAGAGGTTCTATACTTGACAGATATTGAAATTGAACTTGAAGTTGGTGCTATGGGCGGTATGCTGATTACTTGGGATAATCCGCTTTATAATAGTCAACAGGTTTTTTCCGGTTATAGGATTGAGTTTAGAGCGGCAGGCGGCGGTTGGCAAACTGGTATTACAGTTAGCGAAAGCACTCCTGGCGTTGAAAGACTTGCTGGAGGAAGCAGATGGCGTTATGAATTTGTGCATCAAAATTTGCGTCCCGGTACACAGTATGATGTAAGAATTACACCGCTTATTGGTGGAGACGCAATTAATGTAAGACCGACGGTGCAAATCGGTGGCACCATGTTTAATATTGCATCTTCTGGACGTGACTATGTTGGAACTGGTTTTTATTTAAGTCCGTTGCTTACATTGCGTCCTGAAGGTTTAGAATATTTATCTTTGACATGGAGTATGCCAGACCCAGCACACACCCGTATCACTCATATTCGTATATGGTATACCACAGCCGGGGTTTGGGACGAGGCAACACAAATGTATGTTGCACCCGCAGATTTTCCGAATCCTGCAAGGGATAATATTGAGCATACCATTGTAAACTTGCTTGGGACGCAGGCCAATCACCATCTGGTACCGCGACCAACTGAAGTTCCCACATGGTATGTTGTGGAGCTAATGGGTTATGTTTTAGCCACAGGGTTCCCAATAGGTTCTGGGCCGGCACCACAAGGACCTGGTATGTTTACAAATGTAGTATGGTTTGACCCTGAATTTGATGCTTTTGCGGCTTATTCCCCTACCATTAGGGAAATAGACCATCATGGTACACCAAATAATTTGAGCTTGGAAATAACTTGGCGTGCATTTACCCGTGCGTGGTTTAGACCGATGGATGACCATTTGCAACCTATTCCGCCCCGTGCAGAAGACGGTGGTGTAATGAGGGTAATTGACAATCAGCTTTACTTTGATGTGTATATTACCGATGCTATAGAGAATCTGGAAGGCAATATTTCTCCTATAGCACGTGTGGATGGACGTTCTCTGATTGCGCGAGAACTGGATGCCTATAGCATGACGGGTATACCAGGTGCAACAGAATGGTTCTATACTCATTCATTTGATAGGTTTACAAATAGTACTGGGCAAGTTCTTCCCCTAGAAGACAATACCATTTACTATGTAAGGATTGTGGCTGTTAGGCAAACAAGAGCGTATGGGCCGATTGCTTCGCAACCTGCCTATGGTTCGCACTATATTCCACCATTACAAGAATTGCCGCTTCCACCGTTGGCAGTGCCAATACGTATTAAGGAAGACGATGATGGCAATCAAGTAATAGGTGAAAATTACATTGGTATCCAGTGGAATAGGCAATGGTTTGAAGTTTATAACGCCGAAACTAACTCTTGGTACGATGTAATAGGACGAACGGATGAAGGCGATTTAGTATTTGGTCGTGCGGCAGAAGGTCAAGATAGCCGTGTCCGACTTTGGGAGTTTGACCCTGCAATACGCGCCGCTGATGTTCGGAATATAGTAATGCGCGATTTGGGTATTACAGGTGAAGAACAAGCACAATTTGTGCTACGCGAACGCTTTATGGATGTATATCATCCACGCATTACCAATTATGAAATCCATGTAGTACCATATGATGTTGTTTCAGAAACTGGAGATTCTCCATATGTGGAATATCTTGCGGGCATTTTGCAAAACCGTGCTGCTTGGCAGTCTGTACAGCTTGGCCAGCAAATGACCGATAACCCCAATTTCCGTGACTTTATTGTTACAGGATTGGAGCCAAATACCTCATATGTAATCTTCTTTAGACCGATTAACCAAGTGGGTCCTGCCCGTTATCCTAGTTATGTTGCCGGGACTACAGTAGCAGAACGCCCAGACATGGATATTCATCCAACAACTCCTCGCCTTGAAGTAGTAAGGAGCGAAACAACAGAATCCTCTATTACTTTGCGTTGGAACGGCTCTTTTGAGTTTATCTATGAGTTGTATATGTCGGAGCTGATAATAAATTATCCTACCGAACCACGCGGCGCAAGCGGTGGCGACAGAATACCATGGGATTTAATCCGTCAAAACGCTGTTGAAGAAGACGGCTGGATTTACTTTACCGTGGAGGGACTTTTCCCTTATACAATGTACCATTTCTGGATACGGGCGATTAATCACCAGAATAATATTTCAGTATGGTCAAACCCGGTAAGTGAACGGACTTTGGATATTGCTCCACCAGTTCCGCCGATTGCAATAGCACTTGCTTCTGGAACCAGCCTTACAGCTTACAATACAGAAAATAGCACTGACCTTGCTGTAGGCCGTCCAAATGAATTGATAATCGAATGGATGCGTATTTTCAACGATATTAACAATCCGGCTCCAGGGCCACGCCGTTCAGGTTATGAGGTAACAAGCGGCGATAACGCAACTTGGCTGGATAGCTTGAGTTTGCCAGTCACCTATATGGTTATGTTTGAAGAACTTGTAGCCAATAGATGGTATTATGTGCGTATTAGTACTATTTTGACGGTGACACGCGGCTCTGGCCCAACTGGAATAACACGGGCATATAGCTATAGGTTCCAGTTATCCACAAGCGACGAGTTTATTGATTACGTTGAAATTATAGTTCCAGCATACGAACCATTAAATGAAACGCCTGGTCAAATGAGGCGCAGGGAATCCGTATGGAGTGAAGTATTCCGCTTCCGTGCAGGTTGGAGTGATGACGAATATGACCATTGGAATCCTGATTTGTTCCCATTGCCTGACCGTGATTGGGAATTAATCTACGACCCACGTACAGGAACCTTGACTTTCCGCTTCCGTACAAACCAGATTGATGCTACAGGGCAAAGAGACCAAAATGTTGACCAACGATTTATTACCCGTGCAGTGCAAAGCCGTAGGTTCCATTATCCGATTGATATGACAACCTATGGTGGGCGACAAGTTACAAATGGTGTGGTAGTAATACCGTACTCCATAATGCAGGCTTTTGCTGAACGCCAGATTGCATTGGAAGTCACATTGGGTAATGTAACTGTATCCTTTACACCAGGTGCATTGGCTACTCCAGAAGTAATGGGTCTAGCTGATATAGGTCCAGAAACAATGGTTAGGTTGATGATTGATGCGGGTGATTCCAATGCTCCGACATTAGATGTAGGTGCAAATTATGCTTCAAGGCCACGTAGAGTTTCCGCACAGGTTGTTACTCCGACCCGTACTATCAATGTGGATAACTTTGCTCAGCCAGTAAACTTGACTTTTGCGATAGATAGTCAAGCACTATTGATGGAGCAGAATGTAGGGCTGTATACTTCTCATTCTGGTACTAGAGGATGGGAAAGAGTTGCGGCAACACATTCGCCAGTAAGCGGCGATTTTGTATTTAACACCCGTCGTGCAGGTAATTTTGCGGCTATTGCTCAAGCGGCACCTCCGCAAACTATGCCAAACGACCCATCAAGAGATGCGTTCTTGCGTGTAACTTCCCGGGTTTCCATCACAGATATGCAGGCGTACAATCCAACACAAACTGTTTCGCCCAATGCCTTTAATAATATGGTTGCGGCTGTAGCAATGAACCGTCGTACTGTCGCGCTTAATGCTCCGCTTTCCAATTCGGATACACAGTCATTAACAAGGGCGCAAATGTATGTGCCAGGCCCAGCAGTAACGCGTGAAGCGGCAATGGTGGTGTTGGTTAATCTCTACGAACAAATGACACGCCGAATCATTAATCCGGCAGTAGCTCCACCGCCAGATTTGGCCAGTGCCGACCCAGCAAATCACGACGCAATGATGAAAGCCGCGCATCTTGGGTTTTTCTCAGGAGCGGCTAACCCACAAGGTATTTTGACCATGGGTGACTTTATGCAAATGTTGGATATTATCATAATGGATGCTGGTTGAGCCTTGAGAATGTGAAGTTGTAAAAAGGGCACAATATCGAAGGCAATGCAAATAGTAATGTAACCAAATGTAGACCTCTTCTGAAACCTGCTTGCGGCAGATTTCGGAAGAGGTCTATTTTTATGCAGTTTTTGGTCTCATCTTCCTTCAATGAACCTCTTCTGAAAAATGGAAATTTTCCTATGAAATTTTCCTATGAATTATTCTTGACATTGAGTTCCGACACTGCTATAATAACGCAGTAGTTTTGTGGCCCGTTGGTCAAACGGCTAAGACACGGCCCTTTCACGGCTGAGATAAGGGTTCGATTCCCTTACGGGTCATTGGTGATGTATAC
>Ga0123355_10008214_pt1 | contig 15766 bp, 9 predicted proteins | sample TergutEmb28metaG_3_FD_89872 | JGI IMG/M metagenome (GOLD analysis project Ga0123355, IMG submission 89872) | Embiratermes neotenicus P1 segment gut microbial communities from Petit-Saut dam, French Guiana - Emb289 P1 | ecosystem: Host-associated > Arthropoda: Insects > Digestive system > Gut ... | reverse complement strand
CCGTTTTGTGTATTAGGAGTTTGTTTGTTAGTGAGAGTGGTGAGCGCTTGCCGATGAGCCATAACAGTTCCCGTGTTTTAAGGTCCAGGTGCTTCCTTGTTTTGGTCACGTGTTCTCTCCAGTTAAGGCGTTGGTCGAAGTGAAGGCCTAGGTATTTTACCGTGTCAGTCTGCGGTATGATGGTTTGACTGATGTGTAGCGGAGGGCAGGAACCTTTCCGCAGGGTGAATGTGATGTGTGCGGATTTGGTCTCGTTGATTTTTTGTCGCCATTTGTGCGTCCAGAGTTCGATCTTCTGTACGTGGGCTTGTAGGTACCTCGAGACGATGGTTGTGTTTAAGTGGGTGGTGGGATTTAAAGGAGACAACGTTAGGAGCTGATAACGAACGCTAGCAGTCCAGTAAGGAAGTCAGGTGCGTACGAGTGTGGTGTATGTATCAGTACAGAAAAGTGACTGTGTCGGTTAACTAGAAATGATCTAGTTGTTTTACTGGATATAGTGCTACATCATTCTATATCAAGAATAAAATGAATAAATAAAACATAAGTAAAAAGACAATAATTAAAACTAAATGTGATTCGGTGAACCACACCCATTTCCCGAAAGAGGATCACCTACCAGACTGAGCACGTCGGGACAACAAAGTTACGAAGGGTGATCGTGTAGATGCTGCTATATCCTACACATGTATGATTGATATATTTGACGATAATGTATACTTAGGTTTACGTACAGCTTTTCTCTTCTGAAATTGATTCTTAAATTATACCACGAGATAATACAATATCATATATGTCTGATAAGTGTAAGTGAATTTAGTTTCATATACATAAATAATAACTTTATGTATTGTTTTCCAAACTGAAAATCGTTCTCACATGCTGACAGTCGCATAATATACGGATTACTGTGTTCCTGTTGCAAAGTCGCATAACCCCAGCAATAGTTACAATGTCGTGGAATAATCAACAAGCACACGATAAAAGTAATGAGCAGAATTAGCAGTTTTAAGAAAAACTAAATGACACGCCAAATATCATACATGAAAGAAGTTAACTTATTTACAGAATTCCTCCTCGACATTACGTAAGTTCACTCACTCATTTTCGTTCATGTAGGTGGAACATACAAACCCTTAATCTGCAATCCAGCGCCTGAAAAATCAGAATCATAAGCGTATGGACAAAACTTTGAGGTTTGATATATTTTTCAGCAGATTCCGTTGATCTATTCGTGGAGAACGGATATTAAAAATGGCATTTTTAATAACTTTCGGATTTTGGACGGAAATCTAGAATTTCCAGCGCGCGATGTGTTTGTCTGTGGTGTTATTACCTACCGTTCCCCTCTTCCACCCCGCCATACCGACATGTTCACTACAGGACTTTCACTTCTTGCAAAATGAAGTTCCATGCATGACTGCTCATACAAAAGTTTCATTATGTCTTACACAGGTCTAAGCCGAGAATGTCTGTATTCATTTTGAAATTTATTTCCATAATCCCCAAGATTAAACTGCTGCTTCTACGTATGGTGATGTAACTGAATTTATTCTGCATGTTTATGACGAAACACTGTCACTTGAAAGACGCGGACTGCTACAACGTGTGATTTCTTACCAAAGTAGTTCTACAGCACGTGTACACGTACTTCGGTCTTTGTGTTCTGCAAGTACTCCGATTCGTAGACAATCTCTACAAATTAAGATTCTACAGCAGGTCTAGTATATCTGAGACGTTACCGACAAATCTATACGAGAGGGTGCTGATAAATCCTTAGCCCGAACTACAACCTGATGTAGGACGGAATCGATAGTGTCGTTGGAAAGAAGGGTCTGTTCATGTGCCGAATTGCAAGTCTTTTCTTGTTACAGAGGCTGAAAGGAAGCATGTCAGGCGACGCGCTCGATTACAACAACATGGAGACACGAGCTGTCAAGTTTTTTTTTTTCTGCTAGGCAAGGCGCCGAAGGAAATTCACGACATTCTGAAAGAAACATTAGAGGAAGATGCGCCATCATATGCCACCGTCAAAAACTGGGTGGCCCAGTTTAATCGTGGTGATTTTTCCACCTGTCCTGGACGAAACAAAACAGTGACCTCTCCGGAGATTATTGATCAAATTCACGAGCTAATCTTGGAAGACCGCCGGATTTCGGCTAAATCAGTAGCCGAGCAACTAGGCATCTCACGTGAGCGGGTTGGGTCCATCATTCATGAAGATTGGGACATGACGAAGCTCTCCGCGAAGTGGGTCCCGATATGCCTGAACGCGGATCAAAAACATCAATGGTGCCAGTCGTCTGAGCAAATTTTGGAATTTTTTCGGTGCGATCCAAAAGATTTCCTGTTGCGATTGGTGACTATGGATGAAACATGGTTATATCACTATGACCCGGAGACAAAGAAAACAATCAGTGGAGTGGAGGCATAGCGCCTCACCCCACCCCAAAAAATTCCGAGTGCTAAGATCCGCTGGAAAAGTTTTCGCCTCGATTTTTTGGGATCAAGACGGCATCCTCCACATTGATTATCTTTCAAAGGGTCTAACTACCAACGCCGAATATTACTTATCTCTGCTGGTGCAACTGAAGGACATTTTGATGGAAAAACGCCGCGGTAACGTCACCAAGGGGTTCTTGTTCTTGCACGATTATGCCCCGGCTCACCGGGCACTTGCAATCCAGAAGAAACTGGCCTACCTTGGCTTCCAATGTCTTGATCACCCATCCTATTCTCCGTATCTGGCCCCTTGGACTACCACCTGTTCCCTGGACTGAAAAAACAATTGGAAGGTGACATTTTTCGTCCGACGCGGAGGTCATTGCTGCCGCGGAGACCTGGTTGGACGGACAACTTTCTAAATTATTTTTGAGTGGCTTGCAAACGTTAGAGCATTGGGCTAAGAAGTGTATTGATCTTCGTGGGGGAGTACGTTGAATAAATTCCGAGTTTGATCGCTGTAGCCTTTTTCCTTCTTGGTCGGGCTAATGACTTATCAGCACCCCTCGTAAATACGTGTATGTAAGCAACATTTAAAGCGATGCTAAAACCATTTAAGATTCGAAGCGTAATCTAAATATACATTTACTTTTGTGACATATAAATGTGTGAAGTCTGCAGCAGCTCCAGTGATGGGATTGCGGGTTCGAATCCCGTCCTGGGCATGGATAATCGTCTGTCTGTTGTGTGGGTAGGGTTGCTGCGAGGAGCTTATCACTCGTTCAGAGGAGTCCTACCGGGTGTGTGTGTATGTCTGTTTATGATCTAGAAACCTCAACAATGAGCGGTCTAGGACCGAGTTGGGATGTTGCGTCACAAAAATAGGTAAATAAAAACCGAACCTACACAACTTGCTTACTTTTATTTATTGGGAGTATTCTTGTGAACACGGTATACAACATTCGTGCTCCATACAACTGCGGGATATCTTTCCAAACCAAGTGTATATTAGTTTTTGAAGAATTCTGCTCCATACAGTTAGTTGTTTATGGGTCCCTTAAGGACGCTTTTAGAAGCTCAAATTATATGTAGAGGGAGATATTAGGGTACTTAGTGAATAATATACAGTGGAATGGTAAGGTAATTAGTGAATAATACACAGTAGACTGGTAGGGTAATTAATGTACGTGTATAATATACAGTGGAATGATAGAGTAACTTGTGAATAATATACAGTGGAACGGTAGGGTAAATAGTGAATATTATCCAGTGGACTGGTAGGGTAATTAGTGAATAATACGAAGTGGAATGGCAGGGTAGTTAGTGAATAATATACAGTGGAATGGTTGGGTCATTAGTAAGCTATACAGAATGGAAGGGCAGGGTGATTACAGAACAGTGGAGCTGAAAGGCTTCAGGATGAAAAGGCATTTGCAATAATATTTCGGAATTCCCTTCGAGCAACAGAGAATATGAAAATCGAAGTCCAACTGGCCAGTATCCCGCCGAGACTTCAACGAGACCCTTCCATAATAAGTCACAACTCTGCCACTTGAGACATTTTGCTGTGTGTACCTTGATGTCCCGTTTACACGTGATTAACAAGCCTACTCTTATTTCGCCAAAAAATTAAGATTTTAATTTTCAAATATTTATAAAACAAATTCATGCTTAAATTTGTAAGTACATAGATGCCCTATATATATATACATAAAGTATACTGTACACAATTTCATTATAATTCTTGCAACCAGGTATATTTGTTCTGTTGTTCCCTCAAATATAGCATTAGCGACATTATCGTCATATTGGTGACATAGTGATATTTGTAGTGGTACTGCATTTTACATTAATATTACTACTAAGTGAAACGTAGGTACTAAGTAACCTGAGCCACGATAGCATGAAGACAAGAATCGAAAAAATGTTTCGAACATATTCGTTTCGAATTCGACGAAAATACGGGAATTGTTAGTGGGAGCGATAGTGATCATGTGCAGATACCGCACAGGGAGCTGCTGTTCAATACACATCGCTAAGTAAATTTAAGACTTTAATACACAGCACGAAGCAATGTGCATATACATACACATAAACACACGCACACACACACACATATATATACACACACATATATATATAGACACATTTGTGTATGTATATATATATAACCGTTCAACTTTGGATATAGGTGTTTTGGGTTATATCGGTATAGTTTAACATAAGGAACACTCTCCCGAAGTCTGGCACATTCCTCCTGGGACATCCTGTATATATAGCAATGTGAAATTTAATGTGTATAGAAACAGCTTTGTCTAATAGCTTTCATCCACTGACCTCTGTGCTCGCTACATGTCACAGATGATGTTTGCCACGCTCTCTATGTGCAACCACTGCGTCTGAATCTGGATTTGTGCAGCACCCATAAAAATTAATTACGTACTTATGTGTGCATGTATGAAATACAAGACTCAAAAAACAAACCTTATTTCGAAAACAAAATGTCTAGGCGTATTTATAAAAAAAAAATCCATTACTGGCGATTTACAGAGAAAATAAAACCAGCGCAGATTACGTACAAGGGGGAGGAAAACAAGAGAAACCCAATTAAAAATTATAAAAACTACATTTGCCAATTTAGTTGTGAGGAAAATGTGCTCGCAGAAACCCCGAAATTCGCCAGCAAAAACCCCAAAGCTTCATGTTACACAATGTGAATACCATTGCACTGTTCTACTATTCACCAGAGGGGCCATAAACCAGTCACGTGACCATCAACACAACAACCCAAACCAGCAAGACTGTAGCCGCCGATTGGACTTCTATTGTAGTACTCAAACACACTAATTGACTAACGGGTAGAACGCATTTTAACGGAATTCTATGGGTCCTCGACAGAGGTAAACTGGAACTTATGAAGCTCGAGGCAGATCATGTACTGTACGTGTGTGGCAGAACCTACGAGATTGCTACATTACTTTGTCTTGTTCTTAAATGCGAATCTAACAAATAATTTCCGTTTTTTTCGGTCTATACACTGTGTAATGTACTATATTACCCCCGAAACGTCGGAGTAAAACACATTAAACGTCATAAAACCACAAAAGACAAACAACAATTCAAAAACAACCGCCGTGATAACCTGTAAATTTAGAAAGAGGCGCTTTCTATTTACGTCACTTTTAGGATGATTCCCGAAAGGGACAACGCTGTAAACGGCTATAAAGTACATTCCAAAACGTGCGTTTCGCATAAGGCATTATGACTAATACGGTCAGTAAAATGCAATCCCTTCAGATTAATGACAATAAACGGCAATGCAGCTAATACGATAAAGTGATGTCCGGTAACTGAAATAAAAACATCTTCACTTTCAGATGATCCTTTGAATTAAAGGTCTTCACTCAGATGGAAAATTAACACTACGATGAACTCTGCCCTCAGAGCAATCAAGCATTACAGTCACATGCAACTATTCACTGTCAGGCGATTCAACCTATGCACGTTGGCGACGGCAAACACACAAATATAACGAATCAGGAGCATTAAGGATTAATTTCCCACTGTTATACGTTTAATATAAAGTTATTACATTGTGATTACAAAAATTTATTAGTAAGAAAATGACAAACACACAAAATTTAAACGCACACAATACTAATGAGAGATTCTAAGGGCTTCTTCTTACTCTTTTCAAGTTCAGGTGTTCCGTCAGTTGGCCAGCACGCGTCAAGGCGATTTTGGATCTCGTGTTAAACATTTTATAATGAACGGTGTTCCGTTTCTGCAGTTGCTGTTCTTACTCGGTTCTTAAATTTGCCAATTTCTTCGGCTTTAGTAGAAATCCTCACCTTTCACAACGCCCCGCAAGAAAATATGATGGGCGTCAGAAGAGGCGATTGCGGAGACCAAACATGGAACATTCATGGCCGAACCGTCGCGCAGGCGACTGCCAATTAAAAATGTTGTTACTTCGCTGTGCATGTATGGTGGCGCTGGAATGTTATCACTTCACAGTGGAAATGTGGTGGTGCTGGAATGTTATCACTTCACAGTGGAAATGTGGTGGTGCTGGAATGTTATCACTTCACAGTGGAAGCGTGGTGGTGCTGGAATGCTATCACTTCATAGTGGATGTGTGGTGGCGCTGGAATGTTATCACTTCACAGTGGATGTGTGGTGGCGCTAGAATGTTATCACTTCACAGTGGATGTGTGGTGGCGCTGGAATGTTATCACTTCACTGTGGATGTTTGGTGGCGCTGGAATGTTATCACTTCACTGTGGACGTATGGTGACGCTGGAATGTTATCACTTCACAGTGGATGTGTGGTGGCGCTGGAATGTTATCACTTCACAGTGGATGTCTGGTGGCACTGGAATGTTATCAATTCACTGTGGATGTTTGGTGGCGCTGGAATGTTATCACTTCACTGTGGATGTATGGTGACGCTGGAATGTTGTCACTTCACGGTGGATGTGTGGTGGCGCTGGAATGTTGTCACTTCACTGTGGATGTGTGGTGGCGCTGGAATGTTGTCACTTCACTGTGGATGTGTGGTGGCGCTGGAACGTTGTCACTTCACTGTGGATGTTTGGTGGCGCTGGAATATTATCACTTCACTGTAGATGTATGGTGACGCTGGAATGTTGTCACTTCACTGTGGATGTGTGGTGGCGCTGGAATGTTGTCATTTCACTGTGGATGTTTGGTGGCGCTGGAATGTTATCACTTCACTGTGGATGTGTGGTGGCGCTGGAATGTTGTCATTTCACTGTGGATGTTTGGTGGCGCTGGAATGTTATCACTTCGCTGTGGATGTGTGGTGGCTCTCCATCGTGTTTCGTCAATACCCCTAACCCGAACACTTTTACTGTCCGAATACGAATAGCGATTGAAAAATGTCTGCACGAATTCGAGTATCGTACTGAAGTGTGCGAGGCAACGAATGGTTCAAACACTAAACTTGCATGGGATATGGGACATTTTCTCTTTATAATGGCGTGAGCTTATTTTTTATGTCTACAGTTTTCTTAACAAACAATTTCTTAATCTCTCATATCATTCTTAAATCGCCTTTCATTTGTTTCGAAGCTGCATTGTAACAGTACAAACCACTTCAGTAGAACAAAACAGCGCTCATTTCAAAGCAGTCATGGTTCTTTTTACTCCTCGCGTGGCAGGATGGAATACTCACAAGACCATTAGTGTTTGATACAGTCCTCGAAATTCAGAAACATAACCTACATATAGCAACACTTCTGTTTAACTGTTTCTAAATACGCACGACTTCCCGAAAGAAATATACAGAAAAAATGCGTGTTTCAGTCCTCTACAAAAGGTTTGATTTAAGCAGTTTGGCGCCGGTAACTATTTACCGAGTTACTCTACAAATATGCACACAGGCATGAATGTGGGTCCGCATACAAACCAGCAGGTAAAACTTTTGTAACGGAATGAAGAGGTAGGGCTAGAAAATATTAATACAAAGTTCTACAACATAAAGTACAGCAATCCGTGGACAGGCCTAATACAGGCCCGGAGGTTTCCACGAGGCTGAGGCTCTCAGATTTCGAAACAGCCTAATAATAATAATAATAATAATAATAATAATAATAATAATAATAATAATCGTCATACATCTTTCATGAAGTTGGGCCACTTGTTGACGCGTTCCGGTCTCACGTATCCAGAAGTCTCTTCAAAGGTCTACCATGATTCCTTCTGCCAGTTGGGGAGTAGTATTTCATTACCCTGGGTAATCTATTTCGAGGCATTCTATTAACATGTTGTATCCAGCTTCTCTTGTATTCCGGTAATTTGTCCAAAATTGGTGTTATTTTTAACTTCTTTGTAATTAGTACATTTGTTTTGTAATCTGTCCAAGTGTATCCTGCTGTCCTTCTCATGTATTTCATCTCTGCTGCTGTTATTCTTCTGGCGTCACTTGCTTTAATAGTGCAAGTTTTGCTGCCATATAACAAGACTGGAAAGGCTAGTATATTGTATAGTTGTATTCTTGTCTTCTTAAGAGTTTTTTTGTGGTCTAAACACATTATTTAAAATACCTGTAATTTTCAAAAAGTTATTTAATTTGTTATCAAAGTCAAATTCTCCTTCATAAGATATCATACTCCTTAAATAGTTTAAAAAAAAATCACCTGTTCTATAATTTTATTATCTATTACAATTCTAGTTCTCACTGGATCTCGGCTTTTAATTGTCATCGAGTTTGTTTTCTGTGCAGATATAGTTAAACGATATTATTATTATTATTTGATTAATTTAATTGCAGCTTTCTGTAGGTTATATTCTATGTCTGCTATTATGACTATTATAACAGTGTTGAGAGTTGCTGGTTTTTTGAAAGTTTGATTCCGGTCATGTCTTGATTTTGCCATTTAGTTATTATTTCCTCTAAATATATATTAAACAGTGTAGGTGAAAGAGGGCAACCTTGGCGTACTCCTTTATTAATTTATACCGGTTTTGATAGTTTGTTGTTAAATTTTGCCAATATTTTGTTTTGTGTGTAAATATCCACTATTGTCTTTAGCATGAACATGAGTGGTAAGGTTGTCAGCCCTTCGCACCGGACGCCTTTACCCCCCAGGAAGTATTCCTGGTACTCATTTCTGTTAAAGTCTGAGTCGATCCCAAGACCATAGCGCAGCCGGAAGGATTACGTCAGTGCCAGACTGGTGTTCTGACAGTGACACTGTGCTGGGACGTTAAGCCTTGTCTTTGGATAAACAGATCAATTATTCACTAAAACATTTCTTTCAGTTAGTATTGAGTAAAAATCACAGGCAGACGTAAAGGCATATATCAGTCTACGTTTAATTAAGCACCATCCTACGTTAGCGTAGAGGGAGTGGAGTTATGGCTCCCCACATTCTTAACTTTGGTACTACAGAGTAACTGCAAAATACACAAGGTTTACGACGCTATATGTCCTAAACGGAATGTTATATTGCTAAAATTCTTGCACTATCTTAAATTCCATACACTATTCTTTAGTGCCAGATTTCAACACAGTACTTTGCACACACACTCACACACACACACACACACACACACACGCGCGCGCGCGCGCGATTCTATAACCTGGATATAAAGGCACGACATTATTCCATAATAACCCAGGAAAAATAGCGGCAAAAGTATCTGAAACTTGTTGCTCCAGCCAATCATGTGTTCATGGTTTTGTTCTGTAAACGTCCACTTTGATACAGGGAAATCACAAGGTGTATGATCGGGACTTCGCGGAGAACATTCTTTTGATCTTTTTTTTTTTTTAAGTTTTTTTTTGACCTGCGTTGTGATATATCTGTATAATATGAACCAACAAAATGCATTATTTTATATTAATTTATTTCAATAATAAGCCTCTACATGTTTCGAGCAGGCTTGCTGTTCATCATCAGGAGGATCAACTCTGTACAAGCAGTCATGCGTTATGTTGACTGGCTGCTACCAATTGCTGTTCATAGAGAGCCGATCCTCCTGATGAGCAGCAAGCCTGCTCGAAACATATACAGGCTTAATATTGAAAGAAATTAATAGAAAATAATGCAACTTGTTGGTTCGTATATACAGATTCTTTTGGTCCTCGATGCCCAATCCACCGACCAGGAAAACGGCGATCGACCGTGATTTGCAAGTACACGGAGTAAAATGGCCGTAACTCATACAAGCCATGCTATATTGCTACGACACTTGCACCAATTTAAGGCTTATACACGGCAATCTTCGTGAATTTACACAAGTAGCTGCTAGGTGGGGGGGTGTGGCACTCCGTCATAAAAAGGGTCACGATGGTGGAGTGTAACACGTGTTGGAAATGATACCCAGAATTCAAAAACCGTTACAAACTGTCATAGGTGATGACATCAGGTTCAGCGAAACATGAAAGTCGAGCGTGGAGACTACCAGCATCCCACACCGTGTAGCATATGAACGCTGTAGAAAATGCGTTCCGGAGAAACCCAGCGAAATCCGTACGGCAGGCAGCTAGGTAAAGTGGGTTGGTTGACACAGTACACTGTGAGAACTGCGCCACTGAAGGGACTGCATTATCGCTCTTTGAAACCCCACTTCTTTCAAGAGCTCTTTCCTGAGGACTGTGATCGCGGAACAGAGCTTTCAGAGATTACGCTGGCATGGAAGGGTAACAATTCCAAACGTGCTGAAAATAGTCTGTGGACCGATGACGCTACTTTAAATGCAGGTGATTTTGTTAAACCTCACAACTGTCATTACTGGGCTGATCATGATCCAAGTATGACACAGAATGCAATCGAGACCCTAAGTAACTGTGTGGTGTGAAATGACTTCTACAAAGCTAATCTGTCACTTTTTGAATATGTTGGGCAATTTCACGTTCTGCAATGTCTCTCAATGGAACAGATATGAAGAACCGTATTTCATACAATATGCAGCACCATCATGTTTTGCATTTCCAGTTCGTGCGTGACTTGACAACCATTTTCCTGATCGGTGGATTGGGCATCGAGAACAAATGCAATGGCCTTCACCAAGTCTCGACTTTTCTCTGTATGATCACTTTCTCTGGGGCTGGACCAAAATGACAGACTACCAGTCAAAACCAATAACATGACAGGAACTGAAACAAATTCGAGATAAACTTGCCGCTGTTCCGCCTGACTTCTTAACGAAAAGTGCGTGCGTGCACGTGTCTAACACGTTGTGGAAATGTGTGCAAAACACTGAAGCCTATTTTAAAACTTAACAAATTTGGCAGTGCATGGTCTTTAAAATGGTTGAAAGAGTTACAGCGCCATACCACACTCTGACTCAAGATACCGACAGTACGGTACCTTGCGACACAAAGCTATACTACGTGTCGTTCTCTGTCCCAGCAGTGAGCTGGAAACTTTTAGATGTGCCTGCATATGCGACATTATTCGCGACGATTAACCAGTTTTTCAGATCGTGTGTCTGCCCGTGTGACAATTTTACAAAAACCCTCCAAAAGAAAAAGTGAGTTTTGTTAACTAGTAACTTCACAGGTTGTTTGCTGTAGAAAGACATTCTTCATTCGCCCTATTTAACGACGAATTCTCAGAAATAAAATGTAGGCCTAGTGATTGATCTCAGAAAATCCAACGTTATTCCACGAACTAACATTACATTATGTTATAATTGGTGTGTAGTGAGCCATAAGCGTAACTAAAATTACCTGGCCCACTCTTTCTACGACCATGTAAACTCACATCGATTAAATTACAAAAATTCTGGTACAAATTTTTGAACAGCTCTCCGATTACGAGACAGGCTATGCGTTTCCTCATGAGGATAGTGCAAGAATTCACACAGTAAACAATTCTTATCGTTGATGTGTGTGTATTTGGTGACAGAATAATCATCGGGGGATTTCAAGCCATCTCGTTCGCCTAATCTGAACCCGTGAAATTTTAACGTGTGAGGCATGTCTAAAGACGAATTGTGCGACGCTAATTATAGTAGTTAAGACACGTGAGGGGAACATTCAGACTGTGGAGGCTGAAATTTCAACAGCAGATCCTTGACGTGAAATGGTCGTATTTATTAGACGCGACGTGTGTTCACGAGACGGATGGAAGAACTTGCATCAACTTGTTTGAATATGTTGACTGAAAAACAGCAACGTATTGAACGACGAAGTTCAAACACATTTAATCCCAGCGCGTAATATTAACTATAATACACTAAAATGAAACGCGCGGATCTCGACTGACGGCAAACTGGAATAGCGACGGCCGTGACCAAATATGCGGCACAGAAAATAAGACCCTTTGTGATAATTGTGATAAAAACAGCAGAATGAAAGGAAGGGGTAAGAATGAGGAAAAATTAAATTTACAAAATAAAATTGTATGAAGCAAAAAATCTGGCTCCAACAAAAAAAAAAACCCCCATACACACCGAGTAGACAAGGAGTCCAAACGTGATAAATGAGAAGCCAAAAATATTATAAAAAACGTTATTGACTTGGCTGGTAAACACATAACGACCTAGCGGTCGCTTTAAACAGGATTGTAATAATTAATTTTTGGCGACTTAATTAAAATCTCATCCTCTGAAACGAAGAGATAGAAAGACACAGCCGTGGGCCCACGCGGGAAGCAGAGATGACAAAAAGACAGCGCACAGAGGAATTTATGATTGACGAGCATGTCAAAACGTCTTCTTACTATGTACAGTATCCTATCAGCATCCCTCGGCAGAATATGCTACAGCATAAGTTCAGTTACGTCAGTTACTTAGAACGAACGGCTTGGCACAGCGCAACATGACTCACATTCGCGACACAATGTCCGGCTATCGGCTCTACAAAATGGGGGAAGAAAGGTTAATTCAGCTGCCGCCCATCGAACTCTGATGCACAAGTGGGCAGTACTCTACTGTTCGCAGCAAAGTAATCGTGTCCCACGTCGCCTGAGATAGTAAACTGAAATAAACACATCCATAATTCTGCCTGTTGTTTTGTATTGGTGTAAAACTTGCTCCCATATTGACAGAAAAACATCGGGTGTGGATATTTGAAAACTGGTGTTGAAATGTACTTGGGTACAAGGGAAAGGAAGTGGCATGATTCTTGGAAAAACTGCACAAGCAGAAGCTTCATAATTTAGGTATATTCTCCACAAAATAGTACAAGGAGGATGAGATGGGTCAGGCATGTGGCATGCATGACGAAAAGCAGAATGCATAGTGTGTTCGTTGGGAAACCTGATGTAAAGAGACCACTAGGAAAACCAAGGGGTATGTAAGACAATATAGACAGATGGACAGATAGATAAATTAGACAGACGGACAGACGGATGGTTGGATGAATAGACATAGACAGACAAACAGACAGACAGATAGACTACAATGAGTCTTAAAGGCATAGGCTGGGCGAGCAAGGACTGGATTAATGTGGCTCAAAATACAGACAAGTTGGGGGCTCATGTGAACGCGGTAACGAATCTTCGAACTCCATAACGCCGCCATTTTTTTGACCAGGTTCTAGAGAAGGACTCTGCAACATACATTTTGAGTTACAGTGCTCTACATTATATGAAACTTTGATACATTATTTATCTAAGGAAAATGTATCTTCGGAATTAGCACACTACGAACTGAAAGGCTGTAGTAGGACAGTCTTGTTTGCTGCATATGAAATGTCACATTCCAGGTTTTAAAATCACGCAACACACACACACACTCTCTCTCTCTCTCTCTCTCTCTCTCTCTCTCTCTCCACTAATCCTTCGAGACGTCACCACACAGGCCTACATAGCATTCCTCACGATAAACAAGTGGAGAGAACCTGATTGTAATACTTGGCCGGAATTAACTGTCCAGACGTGTCATGTCTCCTTCTTCGCAGACAAGACGTTGCTTTCTCCCACACACTCCTTCCGATTCCTCGCTCATACCCACTGAGCCGTGGGCTATTTGAAGGTGGTTAACCGTAGCACTTAATACAGCGGTTTAACACCCAGTTGTAAATGGATGTGCCATCCACTGTAACATTCAATAACCTGTTAATTTTGTCACACAAACTGCATTTATGCTCCGCATGACCCTCAAAACAGAAAACCTATTATTTCGTAACACCATTACTTACTCACTCAATGGAGCATAGTAATTCTTGAGAAGAAAACCGGTTTTCAGCTAGTCAAGAAATTCCCCGCATTTTACGGAATCGGAAGGTTCTTTACCGCATTTACAAAAGCCCGCGACCTGTCCCTTTCCTGAGCCAGATAAATCCTGTCAGTGCCCCCATACCACTTCCTGAAGACCCAACTTAATTTTATCCTCCAATCGACGCCTGGGTGTTCCAAGTGGCCTCCTTCCCTCAGATTTCCCTACCAAAACTCTGTATGCACCTCTTCTTCCCCCATACGTGCTACATGCCCCGCCCATCTCAATCTCTAGATTTGACCACCCGAATAATATTTGGTGAGGAGTACAGATCATTCAGCTCCTCATTAAATAGTTTTCTCCATTCCCCCTTTACCTCGTCCCTCTTAAGCCAAAATACGATTATCCTCAGCAGCCTGTTTTCAAACACCTTCAGCATACGTTTCGCCCTTAATGTGAGCGACCAAGTTTCAACCCATACAAAATAACAGGCAAAATAATAATTCTGTACCGCTTAGTCCTTATATTTTTGGATAGCAAACTGTCACACAAAAGATTCTGCACCGAATGACAGCAAGCATTTCCTGACTTCATTCGGCTCTTAATTTCTTTATGGATAGAATTCTGATTCCTTAAAGGGTGTTGCCAAGTATATGAACTCTTCCACCCTTTCAGAGGAGCTATTATTAACCTTTATGTCGTGACTTCTTACTACCTTCTGTTTTCCTGACATGACTATGTGTAACACCATTGGCTGACATTTATAATGTCCGTGGTCAGCACGTCACAAAACTCTTTTAAAGACACGAAACCTGCATTCTCCTTTCTTTCCGTAGCTCAGGCATTTCACTCTCAAGTCCACTGGTCCACTCTTCTTCACTTCAAATACTCCCGATGTTATCGAAATCAGTTCTTGTTGACGACTTTCTGGCAACGAATTTTAAATTAGACGGAACTGTCGTTAAAAAACAAAAAACAGTTTCAAAGCTATGAGCAGGAACTGTAATTAAGTAATCTAATACCAAAGCGTAGCGACTCAAATATACACTTCTTCCGAATTATTCGCATTTCTGACTAGTAGCAGCCATGTGAGAATCTCCCTGCCGATATCCCTCACCCTCGTGAAACCAATCCAAATGACCTTGACAGGCGGTGGCCATAATGATACCCGGCAGTTAAGACTGACGCATGCGTAAAACAAATTGGCTATGCGACACGTCGAGAGAGACGCTTCTGAATTTTCAGCTCCTATTCTGAGGCCTTTACACTCAGTAACAACCGTCACACCATCAATTATTAATAAGAATTCGCTGACGTGAAAAAGAGATAAAATTATATCATATGTAGGTGTATATTAATACTAGACGCCTTCATTCCTATTGTAGGTTCCCTCATACCTCTAACAGCGCTCATGAATTAATGAAATATTTTTGCTAGGCACAGTAAACTTTGCACCAATTAAGGCAAATGTAATTTAAAGTGTGGCCTACACACATGTTACGTGGTGATTTAATTTGACGTTCATAGGGCCGTGCATCGTAATATTATTTCTATTGTAAAACCAACGAGATGCACCAATGTATCAAATTTATTTTATTTTGGAATGACACTCTACATGTTTCGGACGGTCTTTCCGTCCATCATCAGGAGTTCAAGACTGTACATACAGCAACCAAACAGATACTGCTGT
>Ga0123355_10008213_pt1 | contig 15768 bp, 8 predicted proteins | sample TergutEmb28metaG_3_FD_89872 | JGI IMG/M metagenome (GOLD analysis project Ga0123355, IMG submission 89872) | Embiratermes neotenicus P1 segment gut microbial communities from Petit-Saut dam, French Guiana - Emb289 P1 | ecosystem: Host-associated > Arthropoda: Insects > Digestive system > Gut ... | reverse complement strand
TTCCTCTTCTTCCCCCTCCCCCTCCTCCTTCCCCCTCCCCCCCTCCTCCTCCTCCTCCTCCTCCTCCTCCTCCTCCTCCTCCTCCTCTACAAAATAGTTTTCAACATCGCTAGCCTCAGCACCTGATTCTGAGTCATCAGCAACCATAATTTCACTGAAGGCTTCCTCCTCAGGTTTCATTTTCTTTTCCAGCCATTGCTTGAGACCCACAATCATCTGCCTCATTTAGACTACTGTGTATGTCTGGGGACAGTTGCAGAAACCTAGTACCAGTGAGATATGAACATCTTCTACTTCTTCTGCAGCTTAGCAAGCCACAGCAGTTTATTGAATAGGAATGAACAAAATTCCTCCAAACTTCGACACACTGTTGGTGACGTCTTTATAAGTCATTCGGTAATTTAAAGGGCTCACTGCGCAACGTCTTTAGAAGTTGTTCGACGTTAAAGGGTAAAGATTATGGTCTTCTGGGATGTGGTGCCATGCAGTGTAGTAGATAGATACCAGCATTTTAGATAAATGTATTTCTGTGTTCAAGACAGAAGCATGAAGATGGCATTAGCGGGTTCTTCTGTTACACCTGTCTACTAACATCATACTGTATCTTGTTCCAGAACTTTGATCTTAATGGTCTAGTTTTTTTAAATTTCCCCCTCCCCCCTTCTTTTTCTTCTTCCCCCAGTCAGACTGTTCCCAGATTTTATGAACTTCATTGCTGTTAAATCAGTGGAGAAACAAAATTATAGCATATATTAGATTGTAGAGTGTTGCTGCTCTCAGGAAAAGAAATGAAGAGTTGACTAGTGTCATACATCTGGGGTCATGGAGTGTGATTCCTTACTCAGAAATTGTTTGACAGTAAGAGTTAAGGCATGATATCAGTTGAAATTCTTGAAATGACCTTATGTGACTGTCTGTTAGTTTATTCTGTTTGCCATCAGTAATTGGTATGAGAAGGTAGCATAGTGTTATAAGAGTTCATAATTGTGTGGATTGTTGCACATATGTGATACAGAAAGATGACCACTGTCTGGTAGAATATCAGGAAATTTTAGTTTTTATGTGATACCCAACAGCTGAAACGTTCACTCTGAGAGTCATAGTATTAAATGCTCTATTATGTTAGGAGGAGCAGAGTGCTTGTCAGCTAACATTTTGTGCACTGGGAATACACAGTGCTGCACACAATGCCCAAAATGCAGTGATTGGTAATGAAATGCATGTGTCTTTTCATTTGGCTTCTAGAATCCTACTAAAGTGACTAAGGTACTGTACCTAAATTTTCAGCAAGACCCCTATATTTAATTTTCCATGTTAAAAAGCTACTCCATAATAATTACAGACACATTGTATTAGCTGTGTATTTTAGTTTCTTTCGCGTTTAGTATTCTATCTTGAGTTCACATATAAATCAACCATAACTATACTGAAAATGTTTTATAGTGTTTTTGGGCACAAGTTACCTCATTTATTCTGTTCATTTTTATCTCTTGTGGAATGTTTGCTAAATTCTGAAGTACATTTTTTATGAAGGATGTGCAGTTACCATTTGTTCCTGAGAATCTATAATTTAAAAATTAATTTTTGCTGTTTTCTCTTGATATAGTAAGAAGTACATAAGTTTTAATGTACGGCAGTCAGTGTTGAGTGTTGAAAAAGTTGAATAGTGTGTGAATTAGGGAGTGGGTGGGGGAGGGCATGAAGTTCCTATTTGTTAAATATTGTGCATTCATAAAATTTATTAGAATGCTACTAAAGTAATTTATTTTGTATAATGCTATATCTGTTTGTGTAGTATTATAATATAATATTATATTACTGACATGTTTTTATTACTCATATGTATGAGTAATGCATGAAAGGCCAATCAAAAAATGTTTGCTATGAAATTCAAATTTGCAAACTGCTCTGCTTAGTGTATAAATTTGTAAAGAATAATTTCTGAAGCTTTGCACATGTACTGTATATTTCACCATCCTAGCAGTTTCATCTTCTTTGCAGTCAATAATTTTAGATGTGTGTTGACTATATGATTTTATATGCAATTCCCAGAGGTATCTGTAAAAAGAGGTTATAATATTCAGGAAGTTGGACTCCAAACGTTACTGAATATGATGGTGTGTTTGTAGTCATTGCAGTGCTCATCTCGTCACTGTACCTGGCAGTGGGCACGCTTCTGGCAGCTAAACATCTGCACTCTCAGATGCTCTCTCATGTACTTATGAATCCCCTCAGCTTCTTCGACACTACACCCACAGGCAGAATCTTAAACCGGTTCAGTAAAGATATTGACACCCTGGACAACACAATCCCATATAATATCCGGGCATGGCTCAACTGCTTATTATCGGTAATGATAACATTTTGTAATATCCCTTCAACTAACAAGTATAGTGAGAAAAAACTATTGTGATTTGAAAGAAGTAAAATTAGTGTCAGATTTGAGGTAATGTCAATTCAAAGTGAAATTTGGTATCTAGTCTACCACAAACTTGTTCCTGAAAATACTGTCTTCTGAGATGTGATGTAAAGGAGTTTGGTAGCTTGTTCCTGAAGATGGAGGCAGCACATGTCTCGGAATGTTCGAAACAGAGCTGCTAAGAGTATGGGGCCACACATCCTAGAAGAGAATCTTTAAAATCTGTTTGATATCATAATAGTCTGGTGAAGCTTAAGACAATCTGCTGTTTAAACAGGCACACTTGAAATTACAAGTATGTGGAAATCACTCTTGCTGCCCTTTATGAATGCGCATATTTGATATTACAGCAATATTCCATTAATCTGACTTGCATGGAACCAGACAGGTGCCAAATTATTGTTCATTCTGGACTATCAGGTGATACCTGTACTGACATGAGTTCTTACAGGTAATTTTTTGTTACTGCTCCTTTACTTGAGCTGTACAACTAATCAGAGGAGTATTCCATTTGGACATGGCCTATGTGTGCTGGTTCAGGATCATCAGGGTTCTTTTTGTGGTTTGGATTCTTTATAGTTGAAGAAGTTTGAGTAGGAGACGAGGAGTCAGGAGATTCCAAAGACACTCGGGCTTAAGGCCATTTTTAATATGTCCCTGAGATCTGCCTGTCTCATTGATGGGGCTTTTTTTCCTGGTACGTAGTAAAAAGCAAAAGTCTTGGTCTTGGAACTACTCGCTTCAAGTGACAGATTACTGGGATTTCAGAATTGTCGGGCATTGGATTAAAGGAATTTTGCTGTATTTGCTTCATCTTTGACCAGATTGTGAAAAATGTGAATAAATAAAGCCTGGAACCCAGCTCTGTTGCATTTTGTGCATAGTTACTAGTAATGTTTTGCCAGTATTTATGTTGATGTGCTTGTGAAAAACAGAAGCAGTAGATGATGGAGCTGTTGAAATGTTAACTTTGAATTTCACGAAAGTAACAACATTTGGAAATTCCTAACAGCATGTTTATTACTTCATCTGACTGTTTGTGCACTTAGAATAGTAAATACAGAACATTCCACTAATCATGTTCCCAAACACAGGGAATATCAGAGCCCATTTAACCAAGGCAAAGGTTCTGGGAATTTCCTCCTCACATCAGTGCTGGAACTTGAGACTGAGCTCAGTCAAGCCCTGTGCTTCATACAGGACAGTTGGTTATTGTGTGAAAAATATTGTCTTTTGAGCAATGAGTTCATTTGCAATTCTTCTGCAAATTATGCATCTTGGAAGAAATGTTGCCATAGTTTATTAAAAAATAATATTGTATTAACATTGCTGCGTGAAGAATAGTGTACAGAATAGCAGAAACATTTTAAATGACAGGCTCACTGCTCAACAAAAAGAAAATACAGAAACCTTATGATATTATTTAAAATAAATCATAGAACCTGTGTTTTTTGAAGAAACAGTAAGTTCCTCCCACTACATTTACTTAGTTCTGGCACCTTTCTTTAAAGAATTAATAGAAGAAAAGAAAATACACAGTTGCTTCATGCAGGGTAGGGCCATGGCCCACACAGCAAGCTTCACAATTGCTGCGCTGGCAGAAGTATCCTGACAAGTGGTAACTAACTGGCAGGTTGTGTCCCCCTAGATATGTGTATTTCAGTCTGTGTTTAATTATTTGTTGGGGACATTGAAAGATGGAGTTTATGTGAAAAATGCACATTTATTGGAAGAACTGAAACAAAGACAAGTTTACAGCATTTAAAGATGAGCTCTGCTCTGTGTTGAGAAATATTGCCTACATACTTGAGGTCTACTTCAGGACTGTTTAATGAAGTAATTCAATTTGATCTGCAGGTTAACAGTGAACTTCAAATTCCAGGCAGATGCAGCCTTTGTATGTGAGAAAGCTGTTGTGACAGCTGCTGTGTGGGGGGCATGTTGAATGGGATGATCTGTATATTGTCTGTAACCAGATCTAATAAGATGGTGATAAATTATGCAATTGCCATTGCCTTTCCTTTGTTGCTGAGAAGTAGTTTTCCAAGGCAGATAATATTTACTTAAAATTGTTGAAAATATTGCATGAGTCTGTTCATAACAGCCACCGTTTGCATGATGTTCTCTTTGAGCTTGGTTTGTTTGTTTGTGTGTGTTTAGCTGGTTAACTTTGTGGAATATATGCACAAGTTGTGCTTTTGTTGAACTGCAGTATTTAATTAACCTTGGTACTGAAAGATGGCATAAACTAAACATAATTTTGTATTGGCATTTTTCCTTGAGGAACTCCCCTTGTCCCACTTACTGCATGAGAACTTTCTGGTAAAGGAATTTGTGGTTTGACTAGAGGTATACAGTCCATTTTTGCATTGCAGAAACAAAATCTATTGATTTACTCTAGATTTAATCTGTGTTTAAATCAGAATGCAGATTTTTAAAATTTTTGTTTTTTGAAGTAAATGTTGGTTATAAAATTTGTATTAGAAGAACACATGTTGTGGGGTGGCTGTACAAAGTCATTTTCAGTTTTCTTGATTGTGTGCTTACTTGCAGTTTGCCTGTCCATCCTCTTGCCTGCTTGCCTGGTGGAAAATATGTTCTTGGTATATAGGATTGTTTTATGTTTATTGTAATGTAATTTTCAAGCTTGGGTGGCTGGTATTTCGCAAATGATATTCTTCAGTAATTTAGTACATTTTTTTGGCATTTGGGAGGAATATGCTGCCTCTATCTTCAGGGTGACTGAATATGGTTCTGGTTGATGCTTAATGTTAATGTTTTTGGATTATTAACAATAACTGAACATTAAAATAATGTGCTGAATACCATAAACTATACAGAATTTGTCACATACGGATGGATATCACTGATGTCACTTATGGTGAGAGAATGTTAGCAGGTATCAGGCTTGCATATGAAATAATCATTGTTGTCTCTATATACTAAGGGTTGGATGTGGTTTATAATTGAATATGTGAGAGTGCATGCCTGAGTATGGGTTGGTATTAGTTAAGAATATGGCCAAAGGATGGCCGCAGTAAAGGGCAGTGAGGGGACTCTGTGCTTAAGTCAAAATTTTAGTCTCAACCTTTGCCAAAACAGGTTATGTAGCATCTGTATTCAGTGATACTATGGTCTCAGAAGAGTCCCTCAAGGACTGCTATAAGCTGGATCTCAAGTTATGTATGTATTAGATTGAAACTTGCTGTGGGTAACACATGGCAGTGGGTTGATATTGCAGTGAACCTGTGGGCTTAAACATGCTCAGGAATTATGATACAAATTTGTGCTTCACTGGTGAAGTCATGAATTCATACTAGTGGGTGTTATTTATCATGTAGAAGGCTGCAGGAGTGTTAACATTAGATGTGCAATTTACTGGGGTAACAACAGTGCTGAGTATGTTTTAGAATATGTTATGGGTACTTCAAAAGTCAGTAATGTATGTTATGTATGTATTTATAGCTGTGTGGAAATTTGTGAGCAGTACTTTAATTTATCGAAGTCATCTAGACTTCATGTTTTCTTTATCATTGCTTTTGAAAGTAAGTTGCCTGTAATGTGACAGTCTACCCTGAATTCTGTTTTCATGGCTAAAATATGTAATACACACACACACACACACACAGAGACACATACACACACACACACACACACACACACACACACACACAGTACAATGGGAGAAGATGCAACTTATTCATGCACAGATGTTTCAGCATGTAGGTCAACTCCTGAAACTGAGATACTGGATCACAACTTTGTCTTGATAATTGGGGTATCTTCTAGTTCTGGCTTATTGTTTTCATATTTTTGGTGTATAAACACATGTAGCTAAGATGAATTTTATTATGCCTGGCGACTTTGTCAGAAAGTTTTTACATTATCACCTTTTGCTATGTTGAGGCCACAGAAAAGTCAGAAAATTCTTACAGATCAACCATCTTATGTCTGCCTACATGTGTTTTGCTTCTTCTTCCTGTATACAAGTGCCAGTTTCCCTCCTGTTATCTGCCCATTCTGTTGTTCACAGGGATGTTGGTAGTGAGAGTCACATGGTTAACTTTGCTAGTGACAGTCTCTTTAAGCTGGATGATGTAGGCATGAGGAATATGATAAAATACTTCAACACATGTCCACTTGGGTTTTAAATCATGTACTTCAGTACCTGAGGTTGTTGGTGATGACCAAAACGTGCAGCATGCAGTGTTGGATTTAATAACTTTGTTGTGTATGACAACAAGAAATATATTACTACTAGTATATCACTACACAATGGGATGAATTTCATCCAAATAGGAATATAACAGTGCAGAGAACAAGAAGTCTTTGAACACATATAGAGGATTAGCTGATTAATTGTAACAGAACTATAGGGCAAAACATGGTACCATTAGCAATCCTAGACTGGAATACATTTTGTTTATTAACATCGTGAGGTGTTTTCAGGTCCTTTCTCTGGGTCAAAATTCCCATCAAAGAGGGGGGGAATATGTCATTCCAGTGCGTAATAGCTTTTCCTTTTTGAATGGAATGAGGCTATACCATGTTTCAGGTAGGAACTGCTTGCCTGTCACTTTGAAAGTCTGGGTTTGGTTCCAGGGTAGCCCATGTGGATTTTGTGATGGACAGGTGTCACAGTGACAGGATTTTCCATGCATGTGTCAATTTTCCTGTGAGAATCATTCTACTTTATTTGTGACTCCCAGTTTTATGGCATATCATTACTAGCTAATATTCTGAAGTTACATGTTACAATTTTACTCAGACCATTGCTGTGTGACTCATTACAATTCATCAGTGCCCTTGTTGGAACAACTCAATTTACTTACAGAAACAGAAGTATCAAATTTTGGAAACAGACCCAACATGTATGTTATACTCACAGACCTAACTGCTGCTGTTACATTGACCATGCCATTGCAGAATATAACTTGAGTTACGTTGAAATGTGGAATTCCTTGTAGTGGTATTAAAGCCCGTGTATTGTCTGTAGCAGATGAAATGTTGTATGAATGACATCACCCACCCCCCACTGTATGTAGAGTAGTGGTCATGAATTTAAAAATGTACATAACACAGTGTGTTTCTTGTATGGCAATCCTGAGCACAACAGCTGTCATGGGATGTTGCATCAGATTCAGGCTTTCTGTGTGATAAAGCTGCCATGTGCATTGCTGCTGTAAGATAAAGACCCTCTGATATATGTGTGCATGGTTAGCATTTCTTCCTATTCAGGAGTTTCTGTGTTCAAATCGCAATGAGATGACTGTGAAGGTGGCTGTCTGTAGCATGTACGTGTAGTGTCTCGTATGGTAGAAATGTGCATTAAGTGTCTGCAGATCCTGCTGCTTCCATCATTGGGACAGATGAAGGTAGTGTAATCACCTTGTGGAGGGTTACTAAATAAGAACCCCACATGCCATTTCAGTAAACCTTTTTAGACAGGCTACTGTATGATGCTTCATCTACCCTGTTGGTGGAGGCAGTATAGGATTCTCTGAAATATTGTACATATCTGCTGTGCTGCATGGTTCGACATGCTAGAAGACAGCAGGCTTCACATTTTTACAGAGATCTTCTGTAATTTTCCTCAGTAGCTCACATGGTTCCTGGGGCAGCACGATGAATTAGTGCATGACAGACTTCATACTTACTAGAAGCAAGCAAGTTGAAGCTATGCAACATCGGTAAACTACTATAACTTTGTTACCAGGAATTTGTCACCATATTTGATGGGCTACTTGGTGTGGTTTGTTTTCGTGATATGCTTGGAAGTTTTCACACCAGGTGTGTGTAACGTGTGCATATATGAAGGACTGAATATAGCAGACAAAGATGTTCTGACTGAATCTTTATGCACCAAAAGTGTGTTATTGTTCAGACAGTATAAAAGGAAGTATGATTAAATTGTATTACAAGCAAAAATGGTTTATTGTAAATATGTAAATTCTTACATGATAGAGAAGTGAAACCTTGAATCAGCTGGTGTTCATAATGCATTATGTGTTTTGTGTGAATACTGAAGTGAGAGAGAGAGAACATGTGTATGTGTGTGTGTGTGTGTGTGTATGTATGTGTGTGTGTGTGTGTGTTTTGAAGGTTATAAGCTTATTCGTTGGTTATTTTGCATGGCATATACTGAAGATTGTGTGTGGACATGTGGTGCTCGATTCAAATGTAGGCATTGTGTTTAAAATTGTTCAAATCATGAGTGTTTAAATGCCATTGGATTGATAGAGATTTTGTTTCATGTGTTTTTGGTTACGCTTTCCTGATCTCTGGTGTTTACATGTTTCTCTTCTGTGTTGCTTTCTTTGTACAGATAGATGATTCTTTTCATGGAATTTGAATTTTGGTGTAAATATTGATATTGATTGCCTACCTGCTGGTTATGTTGCTGTTATCTTTTTATATATATATATATATATATATATATATATATATTAGTTACAGCTAGTTCATTGTGCACTTCATGCTGTGTCCTTTGGAGTAAATAGTATTAATTGTCTTTAATACTGTAGGAGTGCATGTGCATGGTTCATCATGTGTTACATGAAATTTGAGGTTCTGTTGGTTCCTTGTAGTTTGTAGACAGGCACCAAAAGTTCAGAGGAACATACTGCCTATGCCTTCCTCTCTCCTGAAGGTGGAGGCAGCTGGTGTCAACAAGCTGATGATACCGATTGTCAAACTGCACTGCATGAGATCCCAGTACACTAGTTTTGAAGGAATTTGTGGTTTGTGGAAACTCTGGTTGAAACTGTGTTTCAGTAGACTAGTATTTTCTTTGTACTTTTTGATTAATTGACTGAATTTACTTTGGTGAACTCAGTATGATGATTAAACTTGACAAAAATGGAACTCAGTGGAAGCATTGACAGTTGTATTATTTGTATAACTTGTAAATATGACTTGACAGTGTTGTTGTTCTGTATATGTTGTTTGTATTCTTGCTTTCTTGTCTTTTTATTTGTGTCATGCTATTTTTGAAGTTTAAAAGTTAACTTCCTTATTCTTGTCTTTGGTTATTTCGGTTAGTGTGTGGCAGAACAGTCCCATTATCATTAGTGTGAACTATGACAGAGAGTTTTACCATCCTTTTCTCCAAACAGTGGGGAAAACTGCATAACTTTCTGAAAGAAAAGTAACTTAGAGAAGTTTGAATAATATTTGTTTATAATACATATTGCCCATTCTGAAGTTACAGGTCTTCGTTTGTACCTTATATAGCCAGATAAAGGGACATCCACATTCAGTAGCTGTGGGTTTGTGTGCTATGGTGCCTTTGGTTTGTGTGGGCTACTGTATATGTCATCATTTTGAGATATGTCAAAGTGTGGGGCTGAATGAATCCCTTTTCTGAATTATCAGATCTATTCTTCTTAGGCAGTACAGTTCGTAGCAGACCTTGGCTTCCAGTACAGTCGTTGTCCTTTCCTAACGGTCTCTGGTCATTACTTGCTTGTTTTTATTCCCTTTATATTTAAGCCATCTTCAACTTTGTCTTGCCATCTTTTACTTGGACTTCCACTTTTCCTTGTTCCTTCCATTGTAGCTGTTGTGTTTACTTGTGGCATTCCTTCATTGTGATCATAGCATCTTAGAGGGATTTTATAAACTTTACATTATCTTCCCCTTGTTTGTCATATTCCCAAGCATTCGTCTTTCATGGGTACAAATATTTTCCTTACAGTCTTCTTTTCAAATATTTTGAGCACATTTATTTTTGCTGTTGTCATTGTCCAGGTTTCAGACCTGTAGGTCAGTGTGAACTGTATTAAAAGTTTTATGTAGCTCTAATTTCGTATTTCATGACAGGAGTTAATTATTATATTATATAATATACTGAACAAAATTGTAAGAAAGGAGCTGTTTGGATATCTAGTTGGAAAACCCAGTTCTGTAGTGGTACCAGAAGTGTGAACACACATATAGTTATATTCATGTTGTCATGGAATCAGAACCAGTGTTTGACTGTTACTGTCTGTTATGTTAAGTCTGTGATGCAGGAGTTGTGAATAGTGTATACAGTAACTCAAGTCTTTTTCCATTACAAGTTAGAGATTTTTATGATTGGTTGAAGATTGAAAAGTGTAGTGCATTGGTTTCCGTGTAATGATATTTTGTTGAGTAAACAGTCAATTTGGATTTAATCCCATTGCTTTCATTAGATGCAATTGTTGAGTATGTGATCTAAACTAAACTAAACTCCGTGGCTTTAGTCCGCGAGCGAACCTAGAGTATGTGATAAATATGTTATTTTATTTTAGCTTAAACCTGAGAATGCACAGTTTCAATCCTAGAAACACTGTCAATGCAGACTGAATTTTATACTGATTTTATCCAAGTATGTTGGCTACATTTTACCTGTGTTAAAAACATCATGTTTATATTTTGTTGTATTCATCATTTAGCATTTAATTTCATTGTGCACTGATTAATTTAAATGTGTTGTGGGATGTGACACGATGCAGTCTGGTGGGTAAGTACAGATGTTTTAGAGGAACCTGATGCCTCCATCTTGAGGGTACAGTTGTAGAGTAAGCCCTCCATAGAGGTTTAACATGTGGACTGTGAGGTTTTTGTGTAATGTGACTGTGAATATTGCCCCCTTCTGGGATGTGATTCTTTGTAGGTAGATACTTACTGACATTAGGTTCACCCTTAAGGATGAAGGCAGCATGTTCTTCTGAAATGTTGATATTTACCTGTTCACATGGGATAATGCAGTAATCTTCATAGTCAACACTGTAAGAACTCCAGAACTCAAAATTGTATGACCTTTAAAATGCTACTTTCTCATTGTACTGTCGTATTGGTCATCCAGATAGAAATTGGATAATAGTGTAGTTTCTCTTCTCTTTTGTAGCATTGTGCGTGTGTTTGTACACACTTAGTGGTAGCATTGGATGTCTGCAAGCAGCAAAATTTCTTCACCAGTCATTGTTAAATAGTATTGTACATTTATCTGTGTCAACATTCTTTGATGTGACACCTATTGGGCGTATCTTGGCACGTTTCTCAAGTGATACGAACATCGTAGATGTGGTCCTGTCTCATCAAGTCAGTATGTGGCTTCCAACTCTTCTTCGGGTTAGTAACCTTGTTCAGTTTTTCTGTGTGATGATTGTTAAAATAGCCATAATGCCGCCTCCCCCCCCCCACACACACACACACACACACATCTTCTATGATGTATTATAGGTGAGTGGACACTTGTGGCTTGGAAATGGATGTGCTAGATTTTCTTCTTCATATGAATGCAAGGCATTCCTTTCAGTGTATCTCAAAGACTGTTCCACACTTTACCTTCTTGTATGCTTCTCATCTGGGCCCACACGTGTTCCTAATGCACGCACAGTATAGTTTGTTCACACTGTTTCTTTGTCTGTTCCCTGTCACATGAAATTTTTACCTGAAAGAGCACAAGAAGCATAAGTAACTATCAGCATTGGATCTGGCTGATATTGATAAAGTAGTAGAACACTATCCGATTAATATGCCTTTTATTTTCGGCTCTTCGATTTGTCTAGTATGTTTTAAAGCCAATAAAATGTATATTCAAAAAAGTAAATGTGGTGGAAGATATTTATATAAAAGGAAGGTTTAGTCAGATGCTTTAAAGCATAGTGTAATAACAGTGAATTTGATGGTTACAAGTTTATTGTGACTTGTTTGATATGCAGGCCATAATTTTTTATTCCTTTTGGTTGTGTTTTTGAAGCATTTCTCTTCAGGGGGTTTTGTGTATACAGTAGCAACAGTGTCGGTTCAGTGTATCACATAATTAATGCAACATCCTTTTTTCTTTTAAGAATGTGATATCACATATAGAAGAACAGTGTACAGTTGCAATTCATTATTAGAATGGGTACCTATAGAGCACGAGTAATTCCTCGGCAGTGGCTTTCATGTAGGTGGAGGGTGTATGCCTGATTTTTGGGAGATGCTTGATTCCTGCATCTTGAATGTGTAATGGCTGCCCAGTGTGTGTTTGTACTTGTACTAATGGTCCACATGGCAGTGGAACCACCTGTGTTACAGCACAGCAGGTGGTAACTGAGAGAGAGAAAATTGGCGTTTAAATGGCAGTCTCTTTCTGTCACTGTATGTTTATGGGGGGAGGGGGTAGTTGCTGAATGAGTTAGATGCTTGGGGCAGGAGGAAAACAGCGTGAAATTTGCTGGCCAGGTTGACAGTGGGATAGGGAAAGGAGGAGGAAGGGGGAGAGGGAAGAGGTGTCATAAAAGTGTGGAGTATTGGGAGTGGCTTGGGATATTTTCCTTTTGGTTATCATTAGAAAGGCCTCCTGCCCCTATACAGGATCTGCAATGAACAATATGTTGTGTCATATGAATGCAGGCTCAGGGTACCGGCTTTTCAAAGGTTGTGCAGAAGGTCATGAAGCCTAGGGTCTGTAATCTGATGTGTAAGAAATGAAGAACTTCTGCAGAATGACATGAGAGTCATGTTTGACACTCGAGGCAACATGTTACACAATGAGTGTCAAATGGCTTCTGTCCCATCCTGTACGGTGCCATTTCATAGTAAGGTTTTCTTCAGGAATGTGGTAGATAATCTGTGATGTAAAAAATTGTGTCAAATAATACATGATTTCAAGATTGTGTCTGTGATAGATTTGAAGTTCTCACAGGAGTGTTGGTAAAGATTTAGGTGTTCTAGATTATGATGCTGTGTTGATTGGTAAGTTGTTACTCATGTTTCGGAAGAGCTTGGTGCTTTTGTTTTTAGTGACCAAGCAGCCCAAGAATAGTGTGGACCAGAGTTTCCCAAAGTGTGCTGTGCACATCCCTTGGTATCCATCACCATTTCCCAGGGGATCTGTGGTTACATTTCTGTAATGGCTACTTTGATGTTTACTTATTTTTTAATTCAAGGAATAATGCTTTGTTGAAAATAATGACAGAACTTCTTTAAATGGCAATGCGTTTATTTTGTATGATGGTTATTAGATTATCTAATTAAGAAATGCTCTTTACCTATGAAATGAGCAACAGTCAGCTTAATTGAGGTCAAATCATGCTGTGCATTGATACATATGCTTTTTTTTTAATATTCGTGCCGTGCATCAGAACAGTGTGAAATACACACATCAACAAGGACACAACTAATATATATGCATCAACATGACCACCGATTTCATCATACACTGATGAACCATAATTTACTATTTTAACAAAGTGTAACTTTAGCAAGCACAGATAATGAGCTCCCTGTGACTGCACCAAAATGTGTTGGAGCTATTTTAGTGTAAATTTTAATATTTTTTTTTTTAAGACAACCATGTGTGCATTCGTTGGCAAATAAAATACTTTGACATATGCTGTTGGTATGTATTCATAGCTATCTAAAATCATTTCTGAGATATAAATTTTAAATTTTGGATAAATTTTGGTTACCTGTCATTGGAATACACTATATTTATGTGAGCAGGGATTTGAGGATCTGTTGATATTTTTTTAAGCCAGAAGGGATCTGGGAGGAAACAAAAGTGTGGGAAATGCTGGTCTGGATAATTGGGAACCTGAATTTAGAGGCAGCAGCAACCTCTGTAACACCAGGTTTACCAGTAGATGCAAAATCATATCTCAGAAATTTTGAATCCTCATTTTATCCTTAATGAAATTGGAGCTGTAATATATATTGTGAAATTTAAAATCCTGTGAAGGTGTATTTTCAGTTAAGCTTTTTGATTTGGGTATGAGTGCTTTTGTATATTTTTAAACCACTATACCAATGTACAACCTCTGTAATAAGAACTGTGTGACAGTGAATGTGCAGTTACTCGCTTGTATATAGAACATACCTGCCTACTAATTTATTTGGTGATACAATATTCTGTACCATTTGATAAAACATGGGATCTTAATGCAGTACTCATCAACAAATCAAATGGTAGGTTCATGCAGATTGGTGTTTCTCTGTTACTGCTCCATGCTAGTACTGTGTAGCCTTGTTATAGTCTTATTTCTTCCAATAATTCACAGACCAGCCACAGGTCATGGCCCACAGTTTCAGATGTGCTGATGCAGAGTGTTATGCAAACCAGTGGGATGGTGCGGTATCCCAGGCATTGTATACAGTTCAACTTTCATAATGCTCTACAGAAGTTTTCCTATATAAGCTAAGGTTTTTAAGTAATTTTGATGGTGGTTAAATGTGTATATAGTATGAAAGATGAGGCTATGCATCAGATATTACAGCTTGGAAATATGGATGGATTTGTGTGGCTGTGTTAATTACTGTTTTTTTGTGGCACAAGATTGCCACCACACACAGACAACACTGTGTATTGGCTGGTGTGTACCAGCTGTCTGATGAAGTCTTAGAAATTAGTGTATTGTCTTTAAATGTGAGTCATTTAGAAATTAATGTATTGTGTTTAAATGTGAGTCATGACATTAATATTACGCTGTTACTATGCAACAATAGTGCAAGGAGTGTGTAACATAGAGATACACATGTTGTAGTGCTGTGTGTTATGGTAGTTAGTATTATTTAAATTATTTACAACATTCACTTCCATAAATGTTTTAAATGAAATCTTCACTTCTCCAATGTTAACACTGCTGTCTGTTTTTATTCCATGCCTGTGCTTCAGTTAAGATACAATGTGAATTAAGTTGGGAGGTGTGGCATTGGTCATTCACAGTTTGATACTTTCTTCCTAACTTTTTTTTTTTTTTTTTTTTCCCCCTAGACGGTGCAGCTTATCTGCTTTACACTGCCAGGTTAAATTTTAACGTGGTATTGTGTGGACTATGTAATGTTGATATTTTGAGGTTAGTGTTACCTGTGTTAATGCGGTTACACTAGTTTAGTAGCTACTAGTCTTCAGTGTCAGAGGAGAGAGAAATAAGTTCAAATAATGGCCCCATATTACAGTGCATCACACATACATAGTTTGTTGAACAGTATGTGTATGAAATGGAGCATCATATTGATTTTTATGTTTTTGAGGAGTGTATACAGGGTGTCCCAGGAGGAATGTGCCAGACTTCAGGAGAGTGTTCCTTATGTTAAAGTGTACCGATATAACCCAAAACACCTATATCCAAAGTTGAGCGGTTACGGAGATAGTGGCCAGAGAAAAGTGCGGTCTTCTTGCGGTTCCATGTACTGCAACTTATCAGCTGACGCGTTACAAGTACTCTGCGTATGTCGTTGAGATTGGAATGCAGTCAACATTATGCCTGCGTGCCCATGTAAAGTGCTTGGAACCCTAAGGATGACTACGGCGTTAATGCGAGTGTTTATGTAGTTCAATGTAATGGCTTTATGTCACTCATATGTTAATTACATGTTAAGTACAGATATTAACATTA
>Ga0123355_10008212_pt1 | contig 15769 bp, 14 predicted proteins | sample TergutEmb28metaG_3_FD_89872 | JGI IMG/M metagenome (GOLD analysis project Ga0123355, IMG submission 89872) | Embiratermes neotenicus P1 segment gut microbial communities from Petit-Saut dam, French Guiana - Emb289 P1 | ecosystem: Host-associated > Arthropoda: Insects > Digestive system > Gut ... | reverse complement strand
CTCATCCTTAGCTGCATACACATACTCTGCGCCATCAACCATACGCAGTTCAATATCGTCTAGGCTAACACCCTTACCGCGGGCAAAGCCTTCAAGTGCCTTCGAAGGACTGCCATCCTCATTGTAGGCAATCTTTTTCGCAGGCCCCTTGAACTCCAGTTTAATGTCAGACTGACGCTCATCAACGCCCTTAACCAGAAGGGACAACCTGCGAGGAGTCGAATAGACTGTTATCTCCTCATAGCTTAAGCGGGCATCCGCAAAGGCTGCACGAGCCAACTCGCCCAACTGAACATGCGCCGCATTGAGGGGAGCGGAGGGCATTTCCTCTACACCTATTTCGAACAGGAGGTCTGCTTTATAGGGCTTGATATCCATTAAGCATCGCCCCCTTTCTCTGTGGATTCTTCGTCTTGAAGGGCAAAGGGAGCAAGATAACCCCCACAGCAACGCTTTGCAAGCTCTCGTACCCGCAAGATGTATGCCTGGCGCTCTGTTGCGCTAATGGCACCACGTGCATCAAGTAAGTTAAATATGTGGCTGCACTTAAGAACATAGTCATAGGCAGGAATAGGCAGGTCGGCCTCTAGAGACTGCACGCACTCCTCCTCGAATTGCTTGAAGAGGTCGAGAAGCATCGGGACGTTAGCCACTTCGTAGTTGTAAGCAGAATACTGTTTTTCATTCAGCTTGAAGACATCACCATAGCTGACTTCTGAGCCATCAGGTGCCAAAGTCCAGACTAAGTCATACACGTTATCGACATTTTGAACAATCATCATTAGGCGCTCTAGTCCATAGGTTATCTCTGCAGGAACGGGCTTACATTCAAAGCCACCCACTTGCTGAAAATAGGTAAACTGGGTGACTTCCATACCATTAAGCCAAACTTCCCAGCCCAGACCCCAGGCACCAAGGGTCGGTGATTCCCAGTCATCTTCAACTAGGCGCATGTCGTGTTCTGCTGGGTCTATGCCAATGACCTTGAGCGAATTAAAGTAGAGATCCACTACATCGTCAGGACTCGGCTTCAAGATAACCTGAAACTGATAGTAGTGCTGCAAGCGATTAGGATTCTCACCATAACGTCCATCCGTGGGTCTGCGCGAAGGTTGCACATAAGCCGTGTTCCAGCTGTCAGGCCCTAGACTGCGCAGCACAGTAGCAGGATGGAAGGTGCCCGCCCCAACCTCTGTATCATAGGGTTGCAAAATCACACAACCATAATCAGCCCAGTAGTTTTGTAAGGCCAGAATTGCGTTTTGGAAAGTGAGTAGTTCCCTCTTTTTGCGCGGTTTTACTAGAGTCATTCAATGATCCTATCTTACCTAAGTATCAATAATGTCAATCATTTGACTGTCGAACAGCTTAGCATATGCCCCTTGCTTGCTTATTAGGTCTTGATGCGTACCGCTCTCTACAATGAGACCATCATCAACGACCAATAGCTGGTCAGCAGAGACGATTGTTGCCAATCTGTGTGCAATTACAATGACGGTTTTCTTGCCATGCAGTTCTGCGAGAGTTTGTTGAATATAGGCTTCCGATTCACTGTCAAGCGCAGATGTTGGCTCGTCAAATACAAGCACCTCTGTATCTTCAAGTAAAACGCGAGCAAGGGCAATACGCTGACGTTCTCCACCACTGAAGCGTACTCCGCGGTCTCCCAGCTGAGCGTCTAGTCCACTGGGTAAGTCATAAACAAAGGTAGCATGTGCTGCCTCCAGAGCTTCACGAATCTGGGCTTCACTTGGCTCAAAATCTAGACCATAGGTCAGATTATCGTAAATGCTGTCGTTAAATAGCATGGGTGTCTGCGTCACATAGCCGATTGCGCGACGTAGGGATTTTATGTCAAATTCCTTGATATTCTTGCCATCATAGAAAATCTCACCCTCTGTCACATCGCGCATCCGCGGAAGCAGTTCTACTAGAGTTGACTTGCCGGAACCACTGCGCCCTACCAGCGCAGTAAAGGATCCCACGGGAATCTCTGCATTGATGCCCTTAAGAACTTCTTTGCCGCGCGAGGTAAGCTCGCCTTCTGCATCGTAAATATCAGGATATTCAAAAGACACATCCTTAAAGCGTATGCCCGAGGTAAGTTGTTCGAACTTCTCTGTGCCTGAAGTGATGGTGTTGGCTCCCTTAGCTGCATCAAACATCTCACGTGTTAGCTTTACCCCTGCAGCTTCTGCCATTATCACTCTTAGCGAATCGTTAAATTCTTTTACCTTGACATTAAGTCGAAGCAGTACAAAGAGGAGTAGGCCCAATTGAGCCAAAGTAGAACCGAGAACAGCAATACCAATGTAGAGAGTCACAAAAATCGAAATCATTTGGACAGGGTCAACAATGACCTCTACTGCTGCCCCCAACCTTTCACGTCTAATGCCTAGCGCGCGCATAATTTCAGAAGATCTACGAATATTTTCAGATTCTTGCTCTTTGGTGCATCGCAACTTAACCAGCTGCATTTGACCCATGCGCTCTGTAATCTTTCCCATAAGCGTCTGACTAATTCGAGCATCTTTAAGAGCATTGCTAGAAATCCACTTTAATACCCTTCGGTTTATAAGGGTCACACAGACGGCGAAAGAAAGTGCAACTAGCGTAAGCTCTACTGACAAGAACAAGAGCAGGGTCACATACATTATCATCAAAAAGACTACACTAAGCAGGTTAATAACCGAAAGCACAGCATTGCCTGCCAACGTTGTCTTAACAACAACAGCATCAACCATTTGTCCAACGGGTTGTCGCGAGAAGAACTCTGGGTCTGCGCTATAGACAGTATCAACAACCTTCATACGCAGTCGCAGCATAATTCTGCTTGAGACTACTGCGCCATACCAAGTTTTGAAATAAAAGATAACATTACGCAAAACGATGGGAATAAAGGCCATCAGGAAAAGAACTATAAGCGTTGGCTCAAGATTTACCCAGGCAAGAGCGTCTGCCAAAATCTGCCAGTAGAATCCACCTGAATCTTGAATAGCTGTCTGGCCACCCTCCGCATACTGCAAAATCGGCAGCAACAAGGACAGACCAACACCTTCAAATAAGGTGAAAAGTACCGCAAAACCTACAAGGAAACTAACCTCTGTCTTGCGCACCTCAACAAAAGAAAGCAGTCTCAAGACTGCATTAATTTTTGTCCGCTCTTTGAATTGTTCGACGTACTTTTTCAATAGTGGTTCCTTAAGCTTGCTTGCACTACCCAATTAACATTATATGACTTTGTGAAAAGAAACAATTCCATCTTATGATTGAAGCATTTTTCGATACAAATCAACAGTGCTATCTGCAACTTGTGACCAAGAGAATTTAAGCGATTGTACGCGAGCCTTTTCAGCCAAAGTCTGCGCATACTTCTTATCATCTAATATGCATTTGACTGCAGAGAACCATGCATCCGAATCATGAGGATCAACAGTCAATGACGCATCTTCCATCACCTCGGGAAGTGAAGCGGCTCGCGCTATTACAACTGGCACCCCAAAGGCAGCTGCCTCAAGGGGTGGCAAGCCAAAACCTTCGTAATATGAAGAACACAAGAATGCCTGTGAATGCGCATAATAACCACGAAGTTCCTCATCGCTAAGAAAGCCCGTGAAATGTACACACTTCATTGCCTTGGAATATTTCTCTTGCTGACGGTGAAGCCACCTATCATCTCTCTTCCCCACAAGGAGCAACTGCAATTCAGGATAATCAACCTGTACCTTTTCCATCATTTCGAGCAGCACTTCAAGGTTCTTGTGTGGTCGAGTATTACCCATTGATAGCAGGTAAGGAGAATTAGAATTTGGAACCGCAAGAGGATGGGTACCAAAGTCATCTGCAGCTTCTGGAATAACAGAGACAGGCGCATCAGATCGTGGGAAGTATTTTCCAATATCAGTTGCTGTTGCCTGCGAAGGGGCTATTACTTGCGACGCTACGTGTAGTGCGCGTCTATTCTTTGCAGTGTAGATTTGTCGCTTTAGAGGATTTGGCATGGTCGAGGTCACAACAATAGGAATAAGGTCATGGAGAGTTACCACAATGGGTCGATTTGCCAAGGCCTGTGCTGGCGTGCAGTACTGCAAACAATGCAGGAGGTCAGCATCGCTTTCTTTGTAAGCCGCAGAAATTTCACGTGTTCCTGCTGGAATAAAGGGATGCTCTCTCATTTCTACATAATCAATATTTCTGAGTGACCCCTTCGCTTCAAGTGCCTCACGAGCACCTTGTGATACCAAGGCTGTCACTTTCAAATCGTCTCGCTTGCACAATGCACGAATAAGCCCCACGCTGTAGCGCCCTACCCCAGACCAGTCTGCCATACGAGCATCTACTAATATGTGTAATTTATTCACAGATTTACCCATCATTACTTCAAGCACGTTAGCGGCTTTTAGATCGCGAAGTCTCACCTTCGACACGAAGAGCGTACACGCGAGCTGCAAACCGAATAAAGGGTCGTACAATGGGTAATAAAGCAAAAAGGCATGACTGTAAAAATCTTCTAAGTTTCTTATTTCTAATTCTTGCTAGCACACGATCAATGGCAGCCTTTTGCTTAATCATTCGCTCATTTGCGGTCAACTGAATTCTGTTTAAGTCTAAACCGCTCTCAAGTATTTGGCGATTGCTTTCTGAGAGATTGTCGCCACGAAGCGCATTTTCAATCGAAGTCAAGACTGACTCTTTAATGAGTGCTCCATTCGCAGACTTTTGAACAGAACTGACTCCCTGACGTACGCAAAATTCACTAGCAAACCACATTCGATAGTCTTTAAGTAGCATACGTAAATAGAAGTCGAAATCTTCTGCATACACTGAAGCAGCATAACCACCAGCCACTATGGCAGCACTGCGCGAAAAGGTAATTCCTGACCCAAAAAAGCGCACCTCAAGTAATCTCTCTAAAGTGATTTCGTGAGAAATCTTCCATTCACCAGCATTAAAGAAGGGCCTTTCCCACCCTTCTTCATCATTGAAGTGAAAGCCTGCAGTTGTAAAAATATGAAAGTCTGGTTGATTATTTATGCTTGCCTGCTGTATCTCTAGACAGTTAGAAATAAGCTGATCGTCTGAGGAGCAAATGCAGATATAGTCACCCACCGCAGCATAAAGTCCCGCATTGATGGCAGCTCCAGAACCTCCATTTTCCTGATGGATAACTCGGACATTCTTTCTATCTCGACTGAACTGCTCCACAATCTCTCCCGTGCTATCAGTTGAACCATCATTCACGATAACAACTTCATAGTCGCTAAATGTCTGACTACTAATCGACAAAAGAGTTTCTCTAATAGTTGTTTCTGCATTATATGCAGGAATAACTATTGTAAATAACGGATGAATTGTTCCTTCGATCTTTAACATAACCTTATTTAAGAATCTGGATAGTAGTTACAATACTCTGCAGCCATATTTTCAAGCATAGAATCCCAAGTGGTCTGTCTCCAGCCAGTTGCGATCTGGAAGCGCGAACTATCGAGAGACTTGTCAACTTTAAGAGAATCATCGGGAGTCAAATCAACGCTCCACCCCATCTTTTCTGCTAATAACTTTAGGAGACTGTACTTATCAATAGGTTTAGCAGAGACCTGATAAAGTCCCTCTAAATTTTCATTAGGAAGCACGTAGTCACGAATTGCTTTACATAGTTCACTCGTTGGTAAACCAGAAAAGATTGCATTTGTGTAACCCCTTAAGGATTTATTGCGATTTTCTGCAAACCAGCCCGCCAAACTTACCTGTGGTCCAAACTGCCATCCAATGATCGATGTTCGGATGGTAACCGCATTAGACGATGTGGCTATTTCGCCCAACAACTTTGAGCGCCCATACATATCGTAAGCATCGGGGATATCTTCTTCTTTATAGGCACCCTGCCTACCCGAAAAAACACAGTCAGTACTCATATGGATTAAGCGTGAATTTTTTACCTCACAAAATTGCGCAAGTGCATGAGGCCACACACTGTTTACCTCAACCATAAGACGGTCATTTGCTGCATCTGATTGCTGCGAGATAATGCCTACCGAGTTGAAAACAACGTCAGGCTTACAGGCATCAAGAATTGGAATGACGCTCTCAGGGTCTCTTGCATTAAAACCGGTAAGCAAGTGAGCCTCATCAACACCAAGTCGCCTGGCATCAATAGACATATTCTCTAACTCTTCAGATGAACGAGCTGCTGCAAAGACCTCGTGTTTCTCTCCAAAGGCTCGTACTGCAGCACTACCCAACATACCGCTCGCACCTAAGACCAGTACGCGCTTATTTTCTGTGTTCACAGGCCTACACCTACCTTCCCGGAGTAATACCCAGGACAATGCGTGCAACCGTTTCTGCAATATTCGGAGTCAGATACTCTAATGGCGGAGTCCAAGCATTGCTTGAACTGGTAACTATTTCTATTGCCGGCAAAACGCGGTCAGCATATACGTCTGAAAGTATATTGCTTCCGCATTCAATGGTTTCAGGACGTTCAGTAACACTACGCAAGGTGACAGTTGGCACGCCAAAGATGCAGCACTCTTCTTGAACAGTCCCACTGTCACTGAGGACGCAAAATGCCTCTTTTTCCAGTCTTACAAAGTCAAAAAAGCCCAACGGCGGAACAAAGCGTATCTTCCCCGAATCTAGGCCCTGCTGTTTCATTTTGTCTGCTGTACGGGGGTGCAGCGAGGCAACCAGCGGCATATCATAAGTCTCAATCACCGCATTGAACGTCTGAATAAGGGCATCCAGGCGCTCTGGGACATCGGTCGTTTCTGCACGATGCGCAGTTGCAAGAAAATACTTACCTGATTCTAAATTTAGATCGTCAAGCGCTGTTGAAGCTTCAATTTGAGCTGCAAAGGTATCCAGTACTTCCTTAATGGGATTACCCGTCACAAAAATGCGTTGACGCTCAACTCCCTCCCGGACTAGATTCTCAGCACTACGATACGTGTAAGGCATCAATACAGAAGAGCAGTGGTCTATGACACGGCGGTTTACCTCTTCTGGTACGGTATCATCAAAGCAGCGGTTCCCTGCTTCCATGTGACAAACGCGGATACCCATACGCTTTGCTACGTAGGCGGCAATACCTGTATTGGTGTCCCCCAGTATTAAAACTGTATCAGGCTGCTCTTTGCGAAACAGAGTTTCCACTTTGCCCAGCAAATCACCAACCTGCTCGCCAAATCCATTACCCTGCATACCTAGATATATATCAGGCTTTCGCAGTGACAATTCATCGAAAAATACCTGGCTAAGGCGCTCATCGAAATTTTGACCTGTATGAACCAACACATGATTGCAGCTTGCATCAAGAATCTCGATTACTTGACGCAGGCGTATAATTTCTGGACGGGTGCCCAGTAAAGTTATAACTTTTTGTTTTGGCACGCTAGGACTCCAAATATCTTTGGCCAATTACTTCTGGAATTCGCTCTTTGAGAAAAGCTGCAAGCTCATCTGTATTCATAAGAGCCTTATCTGAACTATATTCCCCAATCAGAGCAGGCTCTGTCACTGGCTCAGACAATTCTGGCAACATAGAACGAAGTGCGTAACACTGGCCGGCGCCCAACACAGCTCGCGTGGCCTCTTCTGCAGAAAGCAGTGCTTCGTGAACCTTTTCCCCTGGACGTATCCCTGTAACGACCACCTCTATGGCACGGCCATCAATTAGAAAATCAGCGAGGTCAGTCATTTTAGCTGCAGGGCAACGCGGGATATAGGTTTCCCCCGGCAAGGCGTCTGCAACAGCAGAAAAGATGGTGTCAACTGCATCCTCTAGGGTAAGAAGAAAGCGCGTCATGTCAGAAGTGGTAATGGTAAGGGGACCTCCTCCTGCAATTTGGTCAAGGAAAAGAGGTACTACAGACCCGCGGGACGCAAGCACATTTCCATAGCGTGCAGCTATAAAGCGCGTCTGTGGCGCGCGCAAATTGCCCTGAATGTATACGCGCTCCTGAATGGCCTTTGTCATACCCATCACATTAACGGGCTTGCAAGCTTTATCTGTGGAAATTCCTACCACAGTTTCGATAGGAATTTTTAACTCTGATATTGCGCGTACCATGTTCTCTGCGCCCTCAATGTTCGTACGCACAGCTTCCCAGGGGGCGTACTCACAACTAGGCACCTGCTTCAAGGCAGCAGCGCTAAACACAATGTCAGTGTCGCGCATAGCATCTGCAAGGCTATGATAATCACGCACATCACCAATCTTAAAGCGAAGACGATGCTGCGAGTTCTCAAAAATAATCTCATCTGTGGCAATACAGCGCTGAGTAAAATCAAGGCGCATAAAGTGCTGTTTTGCCTCATCCCGAGAAAAAACAGTAACGCTCTCCGGAAGGCCATCATTACCTGAAAGAAGTCGCTTGGTGAGCACCTGACCTAACGAGCCTGTACCACCCGTCACTAATACTCGCTTACCTTCAAACAGTGTGCTCACAATTCCTCCAAAACAGATTCGAATTTTTATCATAAATTCCAATGCAAATAGCTCGTATCAGTATAGCAGACAAGCAAAATGTAACGAAAGATATAAAGGTGTGCCCCACAAGAAATCGCAGGCAACAGCAGGTGGAATGCTATACTTACAACAATCAGAAGAGGAGCAAAATGACCAAAAAATATTCACCCGACGACTTCAACGAAAAGGTTCCAGAAATTGCCTTTGAGATTCGCGATGGACTTCACGCTACTGCCTATAAAAAAGTTAAACTTTACGAGCGAACCTTGGGCATAGCCGTTTTACCTGTTCTACTCAGACGCCTTGCGATTATGCTTGCAAGAAAAATGGGATATGCTCGCAAGCGATGAATGTCCTCCATGTCAATAATATTGATCTAATTGGTCGTCGATTTAATGGCTATGACTTGATAGAAGATCTTGAAGAATTGGGTCATAAAGCTCATCAATGTGTCCTCACTAAGCAAAGTAAAAACCCAAAAGTTATTGAACTCCTTTCCTGCGAGAATGATCAGCTCTATCACAAGGATTTACAGTCTTTTGAAAAGTGCAAGTCTTGGCAAAATTTAATCTATCCTTGGGCACGCTTGCTTGTCAATTTACCTGAATTTAAGCAAGCAGACATTGTGCATTATCACCTTATTCATAATAATGTTCTATCACTTTTGGACCTGCCTTGGCTCTTTTCCCTTAAGCCTTCTGTTTGGACTCTGCATGATCCTTGGTTTTTTACGGGACACTGTGTGCATCCCATGCAGTGTACTAAGTGGCTCAGTGGCTGCACCGCTTGTCCTGATTTACACCGCAGCTTTCCGGTTAAAGAAGACAGTTCTTCTCTCCTTTGGGAAGTTAAGCGCAAAACAATCCAAGATTGTCCTCTCTTTTTTCCACTCATTGCCTCTGAGTGGATGAAGGAGCTTTACGAAAAAAGTCCGATATTTCAACATGCTCCAGATCCAAGTATCATTCCTTTTGGTGTGCGCGATAGCGAATTCCATTCAGACAAAAAGGCCGCAAGAGAAGCACTGGGAATACCTAGAAACAACTTCACCATCTTCTTCCGATCAAATCCTGATAGGTACAAAGGGCTTGACACTATTATTACTGCACTTAGAGGTCTAGACTTACCTAATGTCACAATTATCACCAGCGACAAGCGTGGATTATTAGGATCACTCCCTCATCTCACTGTCAAAGAATTTGGATGGATAGATGACAGCGCAAAGCTGGCAAATCTGTACGCAGCTTGTGATGTTTTCGTTATGCCTTCGGAGGCTGAGGCTTTCGGTTTAATGGCAATTGAGGCCATGATGTCTGCCAGACTTGTCATCTGCTGTGAAGACACAGCACTCCCTAAGGTGATTGGTGCTCCTGACAAAGGAATTGCGATTCCTTCTTCTGACTCTACTTCTCTTAGATCGGTACTGAAGCATCTCTCAAATAGTCCTGATGAAATTAAGATTCGAGCAAAAGAAAGCAGGGAGCTTGCTCTTGCTCGATATTCTCACAGTCAGTACCTCAATCAGCTCATCAGCCACTATTCTCAAGCTGTAGCAAAGTTTTCTAGAATCAATAATATTCGCTAGGCAATATATGCTCCGTCGCAAGCCTTCCTAATGGCATCTTTGTATTGACTTACCACATCTTCAAAGACGTGCTGTGTTGTAACGTACTGATGAGCATTGTCTCCCATCTGTCGCATGAGCTCCTCATCTTGCAATAAGGTGCTCATGTGCAAAATCATTGTTGACACATCATCATTACAGCCAAGGCCAATATTGTTGTTTTCAAGAAGATTATCGGGATTCCAAGTCAGCGACACATATGGAGTCCGCGCAAAGGCAGCCTGATGGAGCGTATTTGGAAACCCTTCAAACTGGGAGGTATTCACATACATTTTTGCACGATTAAAATATGGCTGTATCTGATCCGGGGGAACATGGTCTATTAATTCTATATTACTAGCAGCGGAAAGTTGGCTCTTTATCGCGCGAGTCAGCAGTGCATCACACTCTGGCATCACCATTACAAAATTTTCACTTGGAAAAGCACGGGCAAGCTCTAGCATTACCCATGGACGTCGATAAGCAACACATTGCCCAACCCAAAGAATTGTGTCGCGCTCCTCATTGGCCACCTTACTATCATCTGGCACAAAGGGAAGCAAAAAGGGAGATGGAATCAAAAGAGTATCAATACCGAAATTTTCTTTCGCCATGCGCCGCTGATAATGGGTTGCAACAATAACGGTATCTACCGTAGCAAGAGCCATAGAAAAATCATCGTCACCCTCTTCCCCACGCATCTGAGGAACAACATCAATGTCTGAAGCAACTCTATAGAAAACCTTTCCTCCATTTTTATGTATCATCTCTTGATGACTAACGAGTTCAGACGAAGAGCAAACGGAAAATATCATCACGCCATCGCGCGCAAGTCTCGCAGCAATCCTGCATCTTCGCCTATTGATCACTTCTGCAATCCATAACGCAGCAGACCTTGTGGCTTGAGGCAAAAAGGATATAGCTCGCCACAGTGGAATTGGCAGAGGAAAAGAGTACATGCTGATGCCGTCAACCTGCTTCGCAGGAATTGGACCATCAATCCAGAAAGACACATCGAAGCACGGATCTTTTGCCAATTCTTTTGCCAGCATATACATCTGAAGAGGAGCACCGCCTACATGCCACTTTTCGGACCCAAAAAATAAGGGTCGTGCTTCAGGATACCTAAACACAACAGGGATTCTTTTTATCTTAGCACTAGTCGGCATCATCTCTACCCTCTATCGTCTCTACAATAAGTGACATCCATTCCTGAACAATTTTTTCAAGATTATGGTTTTTCTTAAAATACGCACATGCGCTTTTGCCCTTCTCCTCAAGAAGCCTCTCATCAGACAGTAGCGTACCACAGTGCTCAATAAGTCTTGACAGTGACCCATCAGCACATGCGCCCAAACCATGCGCATTAATCATGTCATCAGGATTGAATGACAAGGAAAGAACGGGAACTCCCACAGAAAAGGCTTCAAGAAAGGTATTGGGGAAACCTTCGATCTTAGAGGTGTTTACGAAAAGCTTTGAGCCTGCAAAGTATTCTGCAATCTTATCGCGCGATATCTGCACAGGAATAAGTTTTAGATTATCGATTTTGTCTGCCTGTGCGCGAATAGTATGGCTCAAATTTTCATCTATCGGAGGCATTATCATCACGAATTGTTCATCTGGGAAAGACTTAGCAAGTTCAAGAAATATCCACGGCTGCTTAAGCTTTTGGCAGCTGGCTACCCATAAAATATGCTTCGAATCAGAGGTAGAGCGTATATTGGTAAGCATTTTAGTAAATTTTGCGATTTTGACACTGGGGCTCGTGCGGAACTTATTGAGTGCTATCTGCTGCTCATTAGTAGCCACAACCACGGAGTCGAAATTGGAAATATCACGCAAAATTTGCTCTGATTCTTCTGGGGTGTTCGCGCGAGGAATAGTAATGTCGGTATCACTTGCTACACGAAATATTGTCTTTGCCCCCGCCAATTCCGACTCAATTCTAAGGTCTTCTGCCATACTTCCCATAGTAGATATAATCACATCGGGGTTACAGGCTTGATATGGCTTCAGAAGTTCTTTCCGAGTAATACATCTTTTTCGATTGAAGTATCGAGCAAGGATGGGAATATTTCGTCCAAATGGTGGTTTTCGCGACAAAATGGTCATTCGCGGATGATTTAAGAGCGAAACGTCGTACTTTTTGGAATCTGTAAATAACCATGTCACTTCAAATAGGCTATTTTTTGAGACTTCATCAGCAATCGTGTACAACTGAAGTTCTGCCCCACCAAAACGCGGACCCGCCTCCCCACCAGGAAAGAGAGAATATGCCTCATCTAGAAAAAAGAGTATTCTATACATAGGTACTACAACGTCCTCGCTTTACTTTCTCCTCAACCCAATTGAGCATTTCTACAGCATTTTTAACCGGATCTGCCAAATGCATTATATGTTCATGCGCATTATTTGCTAACGATTGATATGCGCTAGGATTTTGCAGCACCTCAACAATTCCAAGCGCAAACGCATCTACATCTCCAGGAGGAATAAAAATCACATGCTCATTACTCACCCAACAAGAAATTCCATCAACTCTGCTCGCAACTACAGGTCTGCCAGACATCATATACTCACCTAGTTTATTCGGAAAGCCCATATTAGCTCGATGCCAGTCTCTTGAAGGCATCAAAAGGACAGATGCTGTTTGCTGTAGTGCTGCCATTTCGCACAATGGAACTGCAGGATAAACTTCAATGCAATCCTCAGCCCCCTTATGCTTTGCAATCTCTTTAAATTTGGCAAGTCTTTCGGCAGGAGCATCGCCATGCATACGCAACTTGAATGAAGGAATACTTTTTAAGACAACCTTTGCAACATCAATAAGGTCAAACACTTCTTGATGAGACAGATTCCCAAAATACATCGCAACATTATTTTGAACTTTTGAAGCAGGCAAATCTTGCCAGGCACCTGCTCTAACAAGAGGGCCCGTATTAAATATTCGATCAGCAGAAAAACCCTTTGAAATCCAGTATTGCCTAATCATCTCAGTCATAACAAATATTCCATCTATGTTTTGACTGACGAAATTGAAAAATCTTCGCTGCCGCTGCGCACCCCACCCATTTCGCTCGAATGCTCGCTCGGGAGTTTCTCCTGAATAAAGTAAAACAACGGATGCTCTACTCCGAAGGAGCTTAACTCTAGTATAGAAATCAAAAAGGGCATCTATCCTCAGGATCGCTAACTGTCGCACATTTTCTCCAATAAGTGCATCAAGAGCGGAGAGAGAGATGTCAACTCCCCCAGGAAGCGTCTTTGTATCAAATTCTGCAGGAATGGGATAATTTGGCGAAAGGTGGGTGCAGGCTATTTCTATTCTTTTTTGATTGTATGCAAATCCAGATAACAAGGCGGAGAGGTAATTTGATGATGCTAGCGTACCGTCCGTTCCAAAGTCCGACGCAAGCAACACATAGTCTGCAAAGTCTTCTCCGGTCGAATTGCGCAGATTACTTATCAATTCTTGCTGTCGTTTTCGAGGCAAGGAATTTAGAGTGAGCGGCTTTAGCCTTATCATTCTCAATATGCGCACTGCTAGACGCCTAAATGAAATGGGAATAGAGAGCATTTTAACCTCGAACACCTTTACAGCTATATAAAGTTAAGATGTCGCATACCAGTCAAAGGTAGACCTGATGCCTCTAGAAAAGGCAATTGTTGGAGAGTAACCAAGAAGGCTATTTGCAAGCTCAATGTCTGCCAGCGAATATTTGACATCTCCTAGTCTGTCGGGAGCGAAGTCCACGGGCAAGTCTACGCCTGCTGCCTGGTTTACCGCCGCGATCAAGTCAAGCAATGTATGCTTTTCTCCGCAGGCAACGTTTATGACCTCTCCATTAAGTTTTTCAACCTTAAGGGCAAGTAAATTTGCATGAACGACATTATCCACATAGGTAAAATCACGCGCCTGAAGTCCATCCCCATTTACTGTATATCTTGTCTTCTCAATGGCTGCCTTCATAAATTTGGATATTACTCCCGAATACATTGAGCTAGGGTCTTGCCTAGGACCAAACACATTGAAGTATCGAATAGCCAAGGTTTCAATACCATACAGTCTGGCAAAAACATTTAGATAGTGCTCCCCTGTTAGTTTCGTAACAGCATAGGGTGACATAGGCTTTGGAGTCATTGACTCTACCTTTGGCAAGGTCGGAGTATCTCCATACACTGATGATGACGATGCCATCACAACGCGCTTGACTCCTGCCTTGTGCGCCGCAGAAATCAGCTTCAATGTTCCACCGATATTAACGTCATTACTGGTAACGGGAGCTTTAACCGAACGCGGCACACTGGGAAGTGCAGCTTGGTGCAGTATCATATCTACCCCATCAACAGCATCTTCTACAATTTCAAGATCGCGAATGTCGCCTTCAACCAGTTCAATTTTATCTATGCAGTGTGCAAGGTTAGATCTATGTCCTGTAGCAAAATTATCTATTACCCTTACTGTATAACCACCATCTGCCAGCAGTGCATCAACAAGATTTGAGCCAATGAACCCTGCACCACCTGTAACTAGAATACGCACAAATTTATCCTGCCTTTCTTTATTTTCAACAATTATACAACCTTTCAGCACTAGGAGTCACATTTAGAGCACACTAGCTTGCCTGCCACTCTTCAATATGTCGCTTTAGGGCTTGATAGCTGTCCTCGCTTATGCCGTGTTCCATCTTGCAGGCATCTCGCAGAGCTATTGTTTCGTCTACCCCCAAGTACACTAGCCAATCAGAAATAAGCTTATGGCGTTCATATACACGCTGGGCTATTTCTTGTCCGCGAGAAGTCAGCACTACTGATCCGCCCTCTTCTACTCTAATGTAGCCACTCTCTTTTAGATTTTTCACAGCAATACTTACACTTGGTCTTGAAAAGTCTAGAACATTAGCAATATCAATTGAGCGAACAATGTTTCCGCTCTTACTAAGCATCAATATGGTTTCTAAGTAGTCCTCTACTGACTCAGAGACTTTTTCCATTACTCCTCATTTCATCAAGTACACAGGCTTCATTACACCACCTTAGTATAGCTGTGAAAATAGCTTCCAATTTCAATCAAAAGCAAAGAGTTGACATCTCGTGATTACTAAGTTAGTCTAGACTAACATTTTGAATCTAAGGAGGAAATTTTGCACCAGGGACTTCTTATTATCAGCTTAAGTGTTCTTGCTGGCGTTGTTGGCATGGGGCTTGGCAGTATCATCACTGCCCTTTTCGGAGCTCGGACCGAGCGCACCATAAGTATCTTTCTCTCTTTCGCTGCTGGCGTTATGTTAGCCATTGTTTTATTGGAGCTCATTCCAGAGGCAATCGAATATTCAGGTGTGCTAACTACCATCGTGGGACTTATCATAGGCGTATTGGTTGTACTAGGTCTCAACAAGCTTATTGACAAAATCACGCGCGCACGACAAGCAAAGAAGCAGGGTGCGAATAATGAGCTACACGACAATTATGAAGAGTTTTTCCATGCCGAAGAACTGCTCTCGAAAAAAGGTAATATGCTGCGTGCAGGCATGGTCATTCTTTTTGCGATAGCCTTGCACAATATTCCTGAAGGCCTTGCCATGGGTGCCGCTGGTCAATATGAAATCACGCTAGGTATAACTATTGGCCTCCTAATTGCCCTCCATAATATTCCTGAAGGTATGGCCATCTCTGCCCCACTCATATCTGGT
>Ga0123355_10008211_pt1 | contig 15770 bp, 14 predicted proteins | sample TergutEmb28metaG_3_FD_89872 | JGI IMG/M metagenome (GOLD analysis project Ga0123355, IMG submission 89872) | Embiratermes neotenicus P1 segment gut microbial communities from Petit-Saut dam, French Guiana - Emb289 P1 | ecosystem: Host-associated > Arthropoda: Insects > Digestive system > Gut ... | reverse complement strand
GCATCTTCACCAGTATGCCCAAAAGGAGTATGACCAAGGTCATGCCCAAGCGCAATAGCCTCGGTTAAATCCTCATTAAGACGCAATGCACGAGCGATTGTACGGGCTATTTGTGCGACTTCAAGGGTGTGAGTTAGTCTGGTACGATAATGGTCCCCTTCAGGTGAAATGAAAACTTGCGTCTTGTGCATTAGTCTACGAAAAGCCTTGGAATGGGTTATCCTGTCGCGGTCCTTTTGGAATTCTGTACGAAAGTCACATTTTTCGACAAGGGTAGCTCGTCCGCGGGTTTGCGTACTTTTTGTAGCTATTGGACTAAGCACTTCCAATTCTTGCTGTTCGCGTAATTCTCTAAGCGTCATAGGATTTCACTTCCTCGAATTTGTACCCTGTGCCCCATACGGTTTTTATTTCCCAAGTATCTGATTTACGCATTTTCTCACGTAGACGTTTAACATGCACGTCTACTGTGCGGGTGTCCCCGGCAAAGTCATAGCCCCAAACCGCCGAAAGTAATTGGTCTCTGGTGAATGGCCTACCCGGGTGACTAGCCAAATAGTGCAAAAGTTCAAACTCCTTTGGCGGCAATTCAAGGGGCTGACCATGATATAATGCAATTAACTTATCGGGGTCTATAGACAAATTAGGAAACACTATGACTCTTGGGCTTATGGTAGATTTGTTCTCGTAACGGCGCAGTACAGCTTTTACACGGGCAACAAGCTCTTTAGGCTCGAATGGTTTTACCATATAGTCGTCTGCCCCAAGCTCTAAGCCAAGCACCTTGTCAAAAGTTTCCCCTTTTGCAGTAAGCATGATAATTGGTACTGTGCTTATGCGCCTAATCTCCCTACATACATGGTAGCCATCCATTTCCGGCAGCATAAGGTCAAGGAGTACTAAAGAAGGAGCATATACTGGGAATGTTTCAACTGCAACTCGACCATTATGGGTTTCTTTTGTTTCAAAGCCTTCTTTGCGTAAGTACAATGATATTAGTTCTGCAATATTTTTGTCGTCGTCTACTACCATTATTTTTGTCATTTGCTCACCTCATTTTTATTCTGCATTGTTAAGCGGCAATGCTGTCTTGCTAGTTATAAATGGGGAATACATCATTATTGCATGGTTTTCTACCACATATTCATCTTCCAGGAAATTACCCTGTATGTCATACTTTTTCCTGTGTATTAAGTTATGACGTGTGTACCCGCCCCAAAATTCGGATTGCATTATATGATCTTTTTCATATACCTCGTAATTAAGTTCTGGAAGGTGACTACACAGCCATGCACCTTCTAAATATTCTTTTGTGACCTCAATATATAACTGATACGTATGAGCTGTATTATTTTCTATCATCAAGTCTCCATAATTGTAAAAACATGTTGCACCACTACCAAAGGGCTGAGTTCTATTTGAATCTGGGAAGACGTCGTATCCGTGGCGATGGCGCTCAATTATTGTTAGTGGTGTGTGAATTGTCATCCAGTAAATAAGATTTGTTAATTGGCAAAGTCCCCCGCCTGTTGAAGTCGTTACATGCCCGCTTTTTAGTACCATTCCTTTTTTATAGCCTTTACGTTTCGTTGGCTTGCCAATTAACCTCCAAAAGGAAAATGTTTCGCCAGGCTTGATTGTTGCAAGATGTAATTTGGGTACAGCAATGTGTAAGTTTGCAACCTTATTGGTTTGCAAATACATATCAACATCTTTTAACTGCCTGTATAGCGGGGTTTTGTGAGAGTAGTATTTGAAAGGAAGGAGAGCCTCGCATTTGCCAGCTAACTTGTAATTGCTTAACAACCATTCTAATTTTCTTTTGAGTGTAAAATACTTCATGCCAATGTACAGTCTCATATTGCCTCGCTTTTTTGGCTTTATATGAAACTTTTTAAGCATTTACGTCATTCCTTTCATCAATATTATGACATATTTCTAGGAAAAATAAAAGACAACGGTAATATGGAAATATAATAACATAGAACGTGCGCTGTGAAGGGTATAATTAACGCTTCCATGTTATTACTGAGCTCTGCCATATATCAACCCTGTTGTTGTCCAACGCTCACATATCTGCGAACCTAAAATAATGATTTTTTCATTTTCAAACCGCAGAACTGTTGGTAGCCAATCTACATAAAACTCATTCTGTGATTTCGGGAACAGTTTTCTCTTGTCTCCGCATGGGTCTATAATTGACAGACCATCAACCTTTATTACAAAACCCAATGCTTCATTCGTGTAAGCTCCATTTTGCGGCAATGCTTCTGGACTTGGAATACGATTGATATCTAAAAATGAGAGCATTTCATCTTCTCGGCAACCCCAGTTACCGTCAGATATTTCAAGCGATAATTTATTCGTTGAAAATGATTTGAATAACATATCTGCCATACTCGCATATTCTCGTAAAAACTGCTTAAAACTCTCCGGTCCAGGTGGCTTGTCTGCGTAATATGGCTGGGCTTTATCTCTGTTCCATAAATAATCCAAATATGACGTTCCACGGTCTTTTTCAAGATAATCAATTGTTGCCTCGGTGTTATCTCTATACAAATAGATTAAGCATGGATTTAATGGTCTTACTACATCTATAATCTGGTTAATAAAGCTTTGCAATTCTTCATAAGGCTTATTCTTAAACAAAAATGTAAAAATTTGAAATTGGAATATAGCACTGTCGATAATATATACTTCATCTCGATTTTCCAACACTCTTTCAGTAAAATACGCCCACTTCTCTAAAGCGAATTTTTTATATTTATTAAGAGGGAACTTCCAAACATCGTACTCCAAAAGAGCCTGATATACATCATTGCCAATTTCATTTTTGTAACTCCATTCAATTTCAGGCAAATGAATACCTACGGTGTTTTCCTTAAATACGGCAAGCTTATTAAGGATGTCAGCCGCTTTCGGATATGTTCCTATGAATTTTTTGTATTCGTCATGCGTCAGACCGACCTCATCAAAAAATAGAACAGGATGCGGCATAGCCACTTCATGTATCCACTTCGCATTCATGTTATTTCGCTCGAGCTGTATATGCATAAATCGGGCATTTGTGGTTTTACCCGTAGAGGGCATACCCTCTACCAAAATTAATTGCGAATCAATCATTTTTGCACCTCGGGTTTCCCTTGAGAAAGGGGGCAGATTTCGCCCTTGCTTACCCAATGGATTTGTCCCGTATGCGAGATGTGGTCACCCATTACAAAAATCGCACTATCGTCTTCCATTGCACAAATTGGTAACTCCATTGATATTTGTAATAAAGTTGATAATACTTGCTGGTCATCAGTCGTAAAATGTGGCTTAACGGTAATATCAGCCAGTCCCAAGCCATCATATGGGACAGGAGAATCCTTTGTGTCAAGTGAGTGTTTAGCCATGTTGATTGCGCCAGCACTAACACCCAACACCGTCGCAGTAGTATTGCAAATTGCAACATCTAAGCCTTTGTCGTGCATCAATTTCAATTGTAATCCGGGGTGACCGCCCATGAGAAAAACGCAAGAAGCTTCATTAATCAGTCTGGTGGCATAGGAAGCTTCCATCCGATTATCAATTACACAATGCCACACGAAAGGTATGTTATATTCTTCGAACATGCTATGCATTCCGTTTGATTCATAATCATTTTTTTCATAATCTGTTGGCCAGGCACTTACAAAAACAAGGTTTTTGCGTTGTGTTAATTTTTTAACAAGCCGCTCTGCCACTTCATGGGGAAAGCGATAACTGGGGAAACCGCTAAAAAAACCGAGTAAACGATTAGTCACAGATGATCTCTCCTTAATAATTTCTGCGCACGTACCATACTCGTGAGGTGGTACATAAGTACGCTCTCTATTTTAGTTTTCCAGCCAGTAAAACTATTTTATCACAACTTCGGTATGTTGTGGCGATGTTCTTCGAACTGCTTTATTTCTACCCTTATCTGATAACAAATTATTTAACGTCACTTACAACGAAGACCGATGCAGCTACATTCTGCAAGAGCATAAGAAAACATTAATATTTTCAAGAAAGCTGGGGTCTCTATTCATAAAAATTATTTGGCGGATAAAAAGCAGACAGTTAAATCATGCATGTTAACTGTTTAATTAACGACCAGTTACTAATCGAGATATATTACAGGATTGTCATTTTCCATGACATGAACATGGTCAAAAACTCCTGACATTGCCCGGTCTTGGTGGTCTATGGTATTATGATATGTGAATACAAAACAGGACGCTTTTTGTTCTACGTCCTGCCGTGGATTGTTGTTATATTTGCATGGTTGCCTTACAACATTTACGGTAGCGTATCTTTCTACTACGGGTAAAGGCTTGAAGCACTATAAGAAATAAAACAATCAAAAGGAGATGCATAATGACTCTTAATATGGCCTCGTGGAATGTAAACGGTCTGCGTGCTTGTATGGGCAAAGGCTTCATGAATTTTATTAATAAGTACGATTTCGATTTAATCGGCTTACAAGAAACCAAAATGCAGCCAGAGCAAGCAGATTTTGAATTTTTGGGGTATCATTCCTATTGGAATTCTGCAGAGAAAAAGGGATACTCCGGCACTTTAGTCTTATCAAAGGAAAAGCCTATTAGTGTATCTTACGGAATGGGCATAGAGGAACATGATAAAGAAGGGCGTATTATTACTCTGGAATTTGATGAATTTTATTTTATAACGATATATACGCCCAATTCCAAGCGGGAACTTTTACGATTAGATTACCGCATGCAGTGGGAAGATGCCTTTCGTGCCTATTTGCATAGTTTTGATAAGCCAGTTGTTGTGTGTGGGGATTTAAACGTGGCACATAAAGAAATTGATATAAAAAACCCAAAATCAAATGTCAAAAACGCAGGCTTTACTCTGGAAGAGCGTGCAAAAATGACGGAACTTTTAGATTCTGGGTTTGTAGATACGTTTAGATACTTATATCCGGATGCAATTGACGCATATACTTGGTGGTCGTACATGGGACAGGCTCGTACTAGAAATGTAGGCTGGCGTATCGATTATTTTTTAGTGTCGGACAATTTAAAAGATGCGGTACGTGAGGCATACATTTACCCTGATATTATTGGGTCGGATCATTGCCCTGTAGGAGTAAAACTAGAACTACAATAAACCATAGGAGACGTGAAATATGCTTAAATTAGTAAAATTTCTAAAACCATTTTGGCGAGGCATTATATTAATTGTATTGCTGTTATTAGGGCAAGCCATGGCAGAACTGTTCCTCCCTACCCTAATGGCCTATATCGTTAATGAGGGTATTGTGGCACCGGTTATTAATGAAACGGGTTCACGTACTTATTTCATACTGCAAATGGGGCTTCTAATGCTGTTTGTTGCGTTGTTGGCAGGTGCGGCATCCATTTCGGTGGGTTATCTATCCCCAAAAATAGCCGCAGGTGCAGCACGGGCATTGCGGCGTGAGCTTTTTACAAAAGTAGAAAATTTCTCTCAGGCAGAGTTTGATAAATTTTCTTCTGCTTCGTTAATTACACGCTGCACAAACGATGTTGGTCAAGTACAAAGTTTAGCCAATGTGTTTGCCCGTATGCTCTTATATGCTCCAATCATGGGTATTGGTGGGATAGCAATGGCAATGACACGTTCTGTTAGCATGAGTTGGATTATTGGGTTGGCGGTAATTGTACTTATTGGACTGGTAGTAATTGTTGTATCCATTGTTATGCCAAAGTTTAAAATTATTCAGGAAATGACGGATAGGCTTAATAAAGTATCACGGGAAATACTTCATGGGCTAATGGTAATACGTGCCTTTGGTACGCAAAACCATGAAAAAAACCGTTTCGATAAAGCAAATACAGATTTACGAGATATGGGGCTGTTTGTTGGGCGTGTTATGGCAATTGTTGGCCCGGCCATTACATTTATTGTAGGTGGTACTCAAATTTTGGTCATATGGGTAGGGGCCCATCAAATAGCCGGTTCCAGTATGCAAATTGGCGACATGATGGCGTTTATGCAATATGCAATGCAGGTAATTTTTGCTTTTATGATGATTTCTATGGTACTGGTCATGGTGCCAAGGGCTCAAGTTTCCGCTGCACGTATTGTAGAGGTGTTGGATACGGACTTGTCAATTACAGACCCGGAAAACCCTATCGTATTTGATGACAACGCCAATCAAAGGGGAATTGTAACCCTAGACAATGTATCCTTCCGTTACCCTAATGCAGAAGCGGACGCCATTGAAAATATCAGCTTTACCGCTTTGCCTGGACAAACTACTGCTATTATTGGTGCAACAGGCTCGGGCAAATCTACAATTGCACAATTGATTTTGCGCTTATATGATGTGACACGAGGGGCAATTTCTGTAGATGGCGTGGATATAAGGCATGTAACACAAAGCTCTCTACGTAAGAAAATGGGCTATGTGCCGCAAAAAGGGCAATTACTGTCCGGTACAATTGAGAGCAATATATCTTATGGTAACCCCACTGCTGCAAAAGAAGAGATTTCTAAAGCAGCAGAAATAGCTCAGGCATTGGATTTTATAACCGAAAAAGAAGATAGCTTCGGTTTTGAAATTTCACAAGGTGGAAGCAATGTGTCCGGTGGGCAGCGTCAGCGTCTTTCTATAGCGCGTGCATTGGCAAAAGACCCGGAGATTCTTATATTTGACGACAGCTTTTCTGCTTTAGACTTCCAAACAGATACCAAGCTCAGGAAGGCACTTAAAGAGTATGCCGGTAATGCAACCATGATAGTTGTTGCCCAACGTGTAGGCACTATTATGAATGCGGAGCAAATTATTGTTTTGGATGAAGGTAAAATTGTAGGTAAAGGTACACATACTGAGCTGCTTAAATCCTGCCCGGCTTACAACGAAATTGCAATATCACAAGGAATTGCGGAGGTGGAAATCCATGGCTGAACATAACGGACGTCAAGATGGCGGAAGGCCCGGCGGCAGTGGCGGAAGGCCAGGCGGCAGTGGCGGAAGACCAATGGGTGGAGGCGGCCATTGGGGCAGGCGCGGAATGCCTACAGAAAAAGCAAAAGACTTTAAAGGGGCCATGAGGCAATTAATAGGCTACATTAGCGGTGAATGGTTTGTAATTATTATAACCGCTGTTGTTGCCATTATTTCCACTATTTTAGGGGTTCTTGCCCCTCGTATTTTGGCAATGGCAACGGATGAAATTTTTGATGGTATGATGCTAATGAGCCAGAATTTAGGCGGAATTAACTTAAACCGTGTTGGTACAATTTTGCTTACAATAATGGCCTTGCATGGCTTTAACATTGTGTTCAATTACACACAGGGTTATATTATGGCGGGCGTAAGCGCACGTATCACTTATAAACTACGTACAGAAATAAGTACAAAAATTCATAAACTACCGCTAAAATATTTTGACAAAACCCCTCATGGGGATGTCCTTTCACGTATTACAAACGACGTTGATACTTTAAGTAATACCCTTAGCCAGGGCATGGGGCAATTTTTAATGAGCTTGGTGCAAGTTTTGGGTATCACAATAATGATGCTAACCATAAGCCCAATAATGACTCTTGGTGCTTTAGTACTTTTGCCATTGTCGGGGGTGGCAGTTAGTATTATCGTGAAAAAGTCACAAAAGTATTTCAAGCTTCAACAAGAAAGCTTGGGAAAACTTAATGGACATATCGAAGAAATGTTTACAAGCCACGCAATTGTAAAATCATTTGGTGGTGAAAAAGCATCTGTAGAGGCTTTTGATGTTCACAACAACGAATTATACAATGCCGGTTGGAGGGCAAACTTCCTTTCGGGCTTAATGATGCCAATTATCGGCTTTATCGGCAATATAACATATGTAGGAATAGTTGTTATCGGCGGGGCCCTTGCAGTAAGCGGGCGCATAAATATTGGTGGAATTCAGGCGTTTATTCAATATACACGCCAGTTTGGGCAGCCTGTGGCACAGCTAGGAGGGGTTGCAAGTGTATTGCAGCAAACCGCTGCCGCCGCCGAACGTGTTTTTGCTTTCCTATCAGAGGAGGAAGAAACACAAGATATTGCACAACCTATGATAAAAGATACCGTTAAAGGACATGTTGTATTTGACCATGTGAAGTTTGGCTACGACTCGGATGTCCCTGTAATCCGTAATTTTACAGCTTCGGTTGAGCCAGGGCAAAAAATAGCAATTGTAGGCCATACAGGTGCGGGTAAAACCACAATTGTAAAATTGCTAATGCGTTTTTACGATATTAGCGAAGGTAATATTCTTGTAGATGGATCAAATATACAAACCTATACCCGTGACGGATTGCGTGGTCATTTTGGTATGGTTTTGCAGGATACATGGCTGTTTAATGGCACAATTGCCGATAATATTCGCTATGGAAGGCTTGATGCCTCTGACGAAGATGTAAAGCAAGCAGCACGCGCCGCACAAGCCCACCATTTTATTCGTACTTTGCCCGATGGATACAAAATGCAAATAAACGAAGAGGCTGACAATATTTCAGCCGGGCAAAAACAGTTATTAACAATAGCCCGTACAATTTTATCCGACCCGGATATTCTTATATTAGACGAAGCCACCAGTAATGTAGATACTCGTACAGAAGTACTAATACAACGGGCTATGGATAATTTAATGAAGGGACGTACAAGTTTTGTAATTGCACATCGGTTGTCAACTATACGCAGTGCGGATTTGATCCTTGTCATGGAGGAAGGTGACATTGTGGAGCAAGGAACTCATGAGTCTTTGCTTGCACAGGGTGGAGTTTATACAAGGCTGTACAATAGCCAGTTTGATATAGCAGTATAATAGACTTCTTGCATAACTGTAAATTATGTAAGCAAAACGGCACACTATCCTTTAAAAGATGAGTGTGCCCTTTTTATTAAAAGTCTGATTTAGCATACTGCTTCCTTGTAATAAAATATGAAACAAGGAAAATTAATAGCGAAACAACAAGCATCAAAGATGAAGCTACAACCATTGACCAATCCAACCTATTTGCCCCCATAACAACAAGTTGAGGTACTACAACCGAAATTAGCATTAACACAGGGAATAAGCCGTCGTGTATTTTTTCCACTGCCTGTATCGAATATAATGGAAAAACCAACCCTCCCATAATATATGGCATTGATAAAAACGGTGCTATAGTGATAAATGTTGAAAGAAATGTGAAATATATCCCATCATGTAAGATTGAACTTATCCCAGTAAAGAGTACGAATATCGGAATTCCAATAAGAGGAGTGAGTCCAACGCTTAAATATTGTGAACTGGCTAAGTCACGCCTTCTTATCGGCATAGAAAGCTGGAACCGTTCCCAATCTATCTCTTTGCTTCCCATGCTCGTTAAAATTATAAGTGTCACACCCATTAACGCATTAATACCAAAAATTAAGTGAATCCATGCGCCAAAGTCTCGGTCTCCAAAAACCAAAAAGGCGATACCCCATGCTATAACTTGGGAGAATAAGAGTATTAATTTTCCTCCAGTGGAATACCAGAAATATAATAGCAGCCCATTCAGCGGTCTTTTTGTTCTCATTACCTCTCCCCCTTTACAAACATAAGCATAATTTCCTCAATTGTAACATTGTCAATAACAACGTCTCTATATTTCTTTTCGGCGGTTTTTTTGTTGGCAACAAGTACATCGGTTTGGTAATCATGCTTCCTGTAGGCGACAATATCTTCTTTATCAATTTCCGCAAACTGTGCCGCTTTACAGCGCATAACGCCGTAATTGTATTTTAAATCGTCTTTACTTTCGCAAAAAATAATATTACCGTTATGGATAAATGTGATATAATCTGCTACTTTTTCAAGGTCTGACGTAATGTGTGATGATAAAAGAATAGAATTATTTTCGTCTTGAACAAAACCCATAAACACGTCCAATATGTCATCCCGTACAACAGGGTCGAGGCCTGCAGTTGCTTCATCCAAAATAAGAAGTTTAGGGCGGTGAGAAAGTGCTACAGCTACAGCAAGCTTCATTGTCATGCCTCGTGAGAAGGTTTTTATTTTTTTCTTTTCAGGCAATTTGAATGTACTTAAATATTTTTTATATAAATCATCATCCCAATTTGTGTAAAGGTGTCGCATAATATTGGCTACTTTTAACGCCGTTAAATGTGTGGGGAAGGCGTTTTTATCATAGACAACACCTATATCGTCCCGGATATCTGTAGCATCGTCCGACATTTCTTTACCAAAAATTTTAACTACACCGCTATCTTTGATAAGTGTATTAAGAATACAGCCTATAGTTGTAGTTTTACCTGCGCCGTTCTCGCCAACAAAACCCATTATCGTCCCCTTTGGTATAGAAAAAGAAATATTGTTCAAACGAAAATCTGACTTGCGATATTGTTTTGTTAGCCCTATCACTTCTAAGATGGTATTCATTTTAATCATCCCCTTCATAAAAAAGTTTAAGCAACTCCACTAGTTTTTCAACAGGAATGCCGCTTGTTCTTGCAATTTCGGCGGCTTCCAGCAAATGTGCTTCTGCCTTGCGCTGTTGTTCTTCCTGAATAAAGTCTTTGTTTTGAGCAGATATGAACGTTCCGCGCCCGATAGTGGTTTCTATAAAACCATCACGCTGCAAATCGTCATAAGCTTTTTGAACTGTTATTACGCTTATATGAGCAGATTTTGCCAAGGCACGGATAGAAGGGAGAGGGTCGCCTGTTTGCAATTCCTCGCTCATTATCATTGCCTTTATTTGTATTGCTATCTGCTCGTAAATGGGCTTACTGGAATTGTTGCTAATAATAATATCCATAGTGTTTCCCCTTTTATGTCGCCAAGTGTCAACATTGAACATAGACACTATACAACATAGCACTACACTTGTCAAGTTATGTTTGTAACGCCAACAAATATTTTGCATCTACGACATATATGGTGTACACTACACTCATACATAAGACATGATTTTTGTATGTTTTTATTAGTATGTTTTTAAAGGAGAATTATATAATGTCAAATTTTATTAAAGCAATGACATACGACTATCCTGACGAAATACCTGTATCCATAGGTATACTGCCTGCTATGTGGAAGTACTATGGTGATGAGTTGGTTAGGCTTGCAAAAGACTATCCAGACTTTATTGTATCGATTCCAGACTTAAATAACTTGGAAGCTCACATGCCACTATCATATAGGTTTGGCAATTTCACAGACGAATGGGGCTGTGTTTGGAGCAATATTGACGAAGGTATGGAATCAATTGTAACGGACCACCCTGTTCCAACACGAGAGGACATATTATCTCTGCAGATACCCAGCAATTGTGATGGCAGCCTTCCCCACGGGTTTATGTATTTGCGCTTGCTAGACTTGCGTGGATTTGAAGAGGCTATGATTGACTTTGCGGAAGAATGTGACGAATTACAAATTTTGATTGACAAAGTATTGGAATATAATTGCAGACAAATTGATTATGTACTGCCGCGTTCAGGGGAAGTATTATACTTTGGCGACGATTTAGGTATGCAGACAGGGTTGGCAATTGGTGCAAAAAAATGGCGTAAATATATGAAACCCTGCTATAAAAAAATGTACGATATGGTTCGCAAAGCCGGTAAATATGTATACATGCACACAGACGGCATGATATATGAAATTATTCCGGATTTAATTGAATGCGGTGTTAATATGATAAACCCGCAATACAGAGCTAACGGGCTAGACAATCTTGTAAGCACTTGCAAAGGAAAAGTAGCTGTTAATCTGGATTTAGACCGTCAATTGTTTCCATTTGCTACATTATCTCAATTAGACGACCATGTAAGAGAATGTGTAGAAGCGTTGTATTTGCCTCAGGGAGGCCTTGGACTTTCTATAGAGCTAAACTATGATGTTCCATTACAAAATGCTGTCGCTCTTTTTGATGCGGCACGAAAATATAAAACATATAAAGGTAACGGAGGTTTTTAAAATGTCGTTTAAAATTGCATTTGTAGGTGCAGGAAGTGTTGGGTTTACACGCCGTCTTTTGGCAGACATCATGACTGTGCCGGAGTTGCGCAATATCCAAGTCTCTTTCATGGATGTTAACCAAGATAATCTGGACATGGTAACGCAATTATGTCAACGGGATTTAGACGAAAATGGAGTAAACATCAAAATCCATTCTACACTAAACAGACGGGAAGCATTTAAAGACGCAAAATATGTAATATGCTGCTTCCGTCACGGTATGCTGGAAGCTTTTGAAACAGATATCGAAATTCCGCTAAAATATGGCATCGACCAATGTGTTGGGGATACTCTTTGCGCCGGCGGAATTATGTATGGGCAGCGCGGTATTGCAGAAATACTGGAAGTTTGCAAAGATATCCGTGAAGTATCAAAACCCGGTGCAATTATGCTTAACTATGCAAACCCCAATGCAATGATAACATGGGCGGCAAATAAATACGGCGGTGTACAAACAATTGGCCTATGCCACGGGGTGCAAGGGGGTCACCATCAAATCGCTCATGCTTTTGGGCTTAAAAAACACGAAGTTGATATCATATGTGCAGGAATTAATCATCAAACATGGTATATCTCTGTTAAACATAATGGTGAGGATTTGCTGCCAAAACTATTGGAAGCATACGAGTCTAACGAAGTCCTTTCCCAAACAGAAAAAGTTCGTATAGATATGATGCGCAACTTTGGATACTATTCCACGGAATCTAACGGTCATCTTTCGGAATATGTGGCATGGTACCGTAAACGCCCTGGCGAAGTAGAAAACTGGATTGACCTAGGGGTTTGGATTAATGGCGAAACAGGCGGGTATCTTCGTGTATGCCGCGAGGGCCGCAACTGGTTTGAAACAGATTTCCCTAACTGGATAAAAGAGCCTGCTTACAGCTTTAAACCCGAAGACCGCAGCGAAGAACATGGTTCATATATTATCGAAGGACTTGAAACAGGCAAGTGCTATCGTGGGCATTTTAATGTAATGAACAACGGCTGCATCACTAATTTGCCGGATGAGTGCGTTATAGAAGTGCCCGGCTATGTAGATGCAAATGGCGTTAATATTCCTCAAGTTGGCGATTTACCTCTTGGTTGTGCGGCTGTATGTTCCCAATCTGCTTGGGTGCAAAGGCTGGCTGTTGAAGCCGCCGTAAGCGGCAGTATTACTCTGTTGCGTCAAGCCATGTTAATGGATCCGCTTACAGGGGCAGTCTGTACTCCTGCAGAAATTTTTCAAATGGTGGACGAGATGCTAATAGCACAAGCCGAATGGCTGCCACAATATAAAGACGAAATTGAAAAAGCAAAAGTCCGCTTTGCCAATCAGGAAACCCATATCCCACCAAGAGATTACAAGGGCATCCGCTTACAGGAAAAAACTGTAGACGAAATGCGTAAAGTTGAAAAAGAATCACGCGAAAACGCAAGCAATGCAGATAAAGCAAAAATGCGTCCACCTGTAAAGAAGCCCATGAAAAGGGCGTAACAGAGCTGTTGTATTAACCTCGAAAACGGTATTTCCCTTTCGCTCCGAAATCAATCGATGATTGTTATAAAAATTGTGGCACTAATCGATAGTCGCTTTATGGTAAATACCGTTTTCTTACCTAGTATAAAAATTAATTTTCTAAAGCTGTATTTATATGAATATCCGTATCCGTGTACCCGTAACGACGCAATGGTGTAATAAAGTCCTTTTCAGTGTCCGGGACAAAACTTTTTAGCAAGACAACATTCTCACCTTTTTGGGGAATAATACGATACTCGCCCATTCCAGCTGGGATAAAGACCGAACATCCCGTAGGAATCTCTACGGTCATAGAAGAGGTTTCAATAATAGCATTTCCTTCCACACATGTGAAAATAGAAAATGCTGCGGGGTTGGATTCTTCCGCATGTGATGAAGCAAGCTTGTACTTAATAATTGCGAAGTGAGAGTTACATATAGAGTATGTCAACTCGTTTTCGCCTTTCTTTATTGTTAAACCCGCAATAGCGTGCTTTTGTATCTTTTCTTCAAAGTCAGAAACAACAAGAGCATCTTCAACATGCAGTGGACGTGGTTTGCCGTCTAACCCAAGCCTGTTGTAATCATACAGCCGATAGGTTATGTCCGAATTTTGCTGAACTTCCGCCACAACTATTCCCGGTGTAAGTGCGTGTACCAACCCGGCAGGAATGTTAATAATGTCGCCGGTTGCAACAGGTAAGTAGTTAAGACAATCTTCAACTGTTCCGTTTCTAAAGGCTTGTGCAAACATTTCCCGGGTAATGCCAGATTTAAGGCCGATAATCAAATGCCCGTCATCCGGTGGGTTTAGTACATACCACATTTCACTTTTGCCGCAGTCTGCACCACCTTTTTGTTGAGCCTGTGCATCGTCTGGATGCACTTGAATAGAAAGGGCGTCGTTTGCGTCAATTATTTTTACAAGCAAAGGGAAACGTTGGCAATCCATAAGCCGTGAACCTAAAATTAGCTTTTGATTTTTCGCAATATAATTTTCAAAAGTCTCTCCTGCATATAGGCCATTTTCTATTACGCCCATTTCCTGAGGGCGGCAAGATATGTCCCAGCTCTCCCCTACTTTCTGCGATGAGAGTTTGCGGTTGTACATTTTTGAAAGTCTTGCGCCGCCCCAAACCATTTCTTTATAAATTGGGACAAACTTTATTGGGTAAAGAGTTAGATTTGTACTTTCCATTATATTATCATGCCCTTCTTAGAAATATTTGTTACGACCCTGTAGATTTGTATCGGCTCATTCCAAACCGAAAGAATCCCCAGCATGGCAGTAAAAACAACAATGCAAGTACAGGGGTAAATGCGTACAAAATGCTTTCCTCACGCCCGGTTAAATATAACAGCGGGTAATATTGCACCAACGCTAGAGGTACTACATAGGTAAGAAATTTAAGTACACCGTCGCCATAAACACTAAAAGGTAAGCGACCATGCTCCCGTCCGCCATCGGTTAACACATTCATAAATTCCAAGCCTTCTATTGTGAAAAACGAAAAGGCTGCATACACTACAAAAAGCCCAAAAAATAAAAGTGAGCCGCAAATAATCATCAAGCACAATGTCAAAATTTTATCCCAAGTCCAGTCGATGCCGCTGCGTGGTAATGCAAACACAAACACTACGACAGCCTGTGTAAACCGCCCAAGCCGTGAAAAGTCTATTTGCGAAGCCAGTACTTGAAAGACTACATTTCGTGGGCGTACCAATGCACGGTCAAACCCGCCATTGCCCAAAAGCATAGGAAAACGGTCAAAACCCCGCCCTATAAGTTCGGATAATGAAAATGCCATAAGCATAACTGCGAAGCAAATCAATACTTCTTCGTATGCGAACCCTCCAACAGAGTCAAAACGGGCAAACAGAAAGGTTATACCTAAAAATGCCGAAAATGACACCAAAAATTGCCCAAGGGTCGTAAAGAAAAATGAAGTTTTATACTGCATTTGACTTTTCAGATGCATAGAAAAATATTTTACATATAGCATTATAACTTACCCCCCTTGTGCAACAACACGTTTTAATGCAAATGACATCCATATTCGGCCTATCAATAATAAAACGGCAACCCAAAACACTTGTAATACTAGCCCTCGTGCAATTTCTGCACCGGTCAAGCTGCCGCTAAAAATTAATAATGGCGTGTTTTGCATAGAACCGAATGGTAGCAGCTCTACCACTGTGCGAATCCTGTCAGGAAAAAACGGTATAGGAATTGTACCGCCTGCCAAAAAATCTCCTGCAACAGCTGCCATAAT
>Ga0123355_10008210_pt1 | contig 15772 bp, 5 predicted proteins | sample TergutEmb28metaG_3_FD_89872 | JGI IMG/M metagenome (GOLD analysis project Ga0123355, IMG submission 89872) | Embiratermes neotenicus P1 segment gut microbial communities from Petit-Saut dam, French Guiana - Emb289 P1 | ecosystem: Host-associated > Arthropoda: Insects > Digestive system > Gut ... | reverse complement strand
TAAATTATTTATTAGCCATCAGATCGTTTGGGTTTACACAATCTTTAATCTAATTTGCTATCCTATTTTTGTAGTCTTGGTAGGATGACCATCCAGCGATGTCACCGTAGTCTTGAGGGTCGGAGGTCCGACGACTTTTTAACCTTCTATTTCTCATTGGTTGTGTTAGTGTCTCCACTAGTGGGTTGGGGTGGGATTCTAGCTTGTTGAGGTGTTTGTCAATTCTTTCATTGATGACCTCACTTACATAGGGGATGCTGAGGTCTGTATGGAGTGTGTGATTTGATACGTACCAGGGAGCATTTGTTATGGTTCTGAGGATTTTTGATTGTGATCTCTGTATGACTACTACATTGGATATGCTGGCGCATCCCCACAGTTCTATTCCGTATGTCCAGATGGGTTTGACATGTTCTGTCTTCCTCTTTTAAATTTGTTATTCCTATTCTTTTGCATAATGCTGCGTAATAAATTCTGTTCATAAAACTTTAAACGTCGAATATGAAGTGGCTTTGTGGCCCTTATTTAAACTTATTTCTGCTTTAAGTGTTTATGCTGAAGATTGAAACTTGGAACTTGAATAAATGTTAAGTCTATCTTATCGCGCGTTTTCTAGAGCTCGGTGTCTTTTTTCCTTTATGTTATTATACATATGTTTGTTCGAAACAAACAGAAATGTGTGAGTATGTACATATGGATACGATACTTAAAATGTATTTCTTCTGTTCTTATATAGCCATTGTGTTTATACACACTCATCCCTCTCTGTTCATGCGTTCGTACTTCGCGGTTTCGTCAAATAGCGGAGTCGCGACCAAGAATAGAAACTCGTCACTACGATCATTTCATGGATAGGAGCATCAAAGTCACTCGACAAATCGAAAATGTCTTCGAGCCATACTCTATTGTAATCAAGGAGATAAAGGAGAGAAATGCGCAGCTCCCAACGCGTTTTTGCGAAAAAGAAAGAGATATTAAAAATTCTAAAATCTCGCTTTCTGGGTTGCGGTCAGATTTCGCGGATTTTCTCTTTCCGCGGTTGGTCTTCGAACCCACCCCGCTGAATAGGAATGAGTGTGATCATATTTATATACATATTCATTAACTAATCAGTTTGTTAAGTTTTTTAAACATAGTAAGTTAGGGATAAGAAGAATATAAAATATTCAGAAATTCAATCCCTCTTGGAATATGAAATAAACATGCCCGTTAAAGATATGTGCTTGTTTCTGGCTGTTCCGCCGGATTTCAACTATGTAACTATCCAAATGGCGCCGCACACTTACTCTTCCTTATAGCGAAATTATTTTGGTTATCACAGTGCAGTGCTCGAACTTACATCCTCAAAAAGAAAATGCTTTCTCGCTGGTGCTGTGGTGAGCTAAATTAATACCACGGGATTTGTAGTCACTCGCGAAATGTCTTTAAAAAACGTTGTAAGAAGAAACATAATTTTATTTATCATATCTTGTCTTGTAGGTATGGTTCGCTCGCGGTCTAAAGCCACGGAGTTTTAGTTTTAGATCTTGTCTTGTCTTTTTCACCGTCAGTGTGGTCTTACATGTAAATATGCCAAATTCTGTTACCTATATTATATATAGAAAAATCCCAATCACGTTTTCTATTTTATATAAAGTAATAATTTTGGATCAAAACTACTAATAATTGAGTCTTGATTGATACCCATATGGTAGTACATAATGTGTATAGAAGTTGTGCTGCTGATATTAGTATGAAACTTGCACATGGTGTGCAGGATCAGATAATTATACTTCGGCACTCCGAAATGTAAATGGTAAAGGATATATTGATTCACACGCGTGCACGTGTGATTGTATTAATCGTATGTATGTACATTCACTTACGTGGGGAGGCAGAAATATCTAAAGTACAAAATATCTCAGTTCTTACAATTAAAATTGTGATTCTGCATTCAATAACACCAATACTTCCGTCTTATTTCATATATTACACTGTGATACCGTGCACATAAGTGACGAAGGAGTATGACTGCTGCAATATAAATAAGCTATAAATATTAGATTTTATTTATATCTGAGTGACTTCAATGCTGTGTATACAACAACGCATGACTTGTCTCAATTCTCAGCCAGATGAATCCACTTGAAACCTTCCCACCCCTTTCACATAAATAATCTACCAATAATTTAATAATTTAAACGAAAATTATAGGCATACTTTTTATCTGGCGAAAATGAATAGACATTTTATTAAAATTTGCCATTTTATTTTGAGATTAAACTTTTGTAATAAAATCCTTTTACATTTTCCAAGCTTTTGGACAATCCTTCCACTCGGCGCAAAGGCGTCAACTCTTGGTCGATAATTTTCGTCTCGATTAATGGTTCAAGAAAACCGGTATAGGAATCAACATTTTGATCACGTTTCACTGTCAAATGAACAATTACACAAACCTACCGATGTTTTGAACGTGTTTCATGTAGCCTTTAATGGCGACATAACGTTCTGAACTTACTACTTACGATCTGAGAGATGGAACATATTTCAAATATGACTATGCAGAACCACGGGGTCACCTAATTCAGATATCATTGTTTGTACTTAGACGCTTGTAGAAAGGACGCTACTGCCAAGAGCATCGGAGGTATAGGTTATCTGTTTAAATATTCTGAATTCTGACGTCCATATAACATTTGGATTCCTAACTCGCAGAGAACAAAATACATCTTCATTGTAAAGACCAATTGTTTATTGGAGTCTATACAAGTAATAAGGTGGGCCGGGTAGCTCAGTCGGTATAGCGACTGACTACGGGTTTGACGGTCCGAGACCCAACCTCGGTGGGGACGTGATTTTCCGCCCGTCCAGACCGTCCCTGGGGCCCACCCAGCCTCGTGTAAAATGGGTACTCTTTCTTTCCCGGAGGTAAAGTGCGACCGGGGCGTGCTGCTGACCACTCACCCTCTTCTAGTGCCGCGGTCGTGGAAGAGTAGAGCTATACCTCTACCCACCCTCTGGGCCACACCGAGCCTGTAACGGGATCACTTTACATTTACAAGTAATACGTGTAAGTGTTTGTTGTTAAAAGTGTACGAAACACACATAGACACTCTGTAAAAAGTATGCAAGTATTTCGAATATTAAATCTGTGTTTTTCGCAGCCGACGTTGATGTTTTCTTTATCACCAGAACGACACTAGATTGTTAAGATGCTGGTCTTCTGGAACGTGGCGCCACATTCTTTGGTAAATAGCGACTTTGGGAGGAACGTAGTGCCTCCATTCTTAGAGTCCAGAAGTTAATGACCCTGAAGATAGTGGTAGGAAACTCTCCGAAACGTCTGCAATTATTTGCCGTTGGACAAGGACAAACATCACGGGAGGCATAAAAATTCAGTAACACCGTTGTGAGAGCCACAAATCTGGCATTACAATATTCTATTTTCAACATATTTTCCGGGAGAAATTGAAAAGAATTGTGTTAATACTTCAATAGGAAGCATTTCTATCCGTGAAATTATGTTTCTGAATTGCCATAAGGACCCGTAGAACTGTTAGCTGCGACCGACAAAGTTTTGTCTCTCTCGCATACGGGTCGCAGGGGAGAACTCTATTCTATTCATGACAGAGTAACGCGGTAACTCGCTTTACGTCGTTCAAGGCTTACTAACAACAAGGTCTGTGTTTCCTCTTCAGGTAGGGTCTGGCATTAGTTACAGACTATTTCTCCGGTTTTTGTGATTGATATTACGGTGTGAAATATATCTACTTGTTTTTTTCTGGGACCACCCACCAAACAAGAAATCTTATTTGAAAAAAACAGGACCATTCTCCTTCAAGGTTTTCTAATCAAGATGAAAGGTGCTTTTAAGGTATATTTTAGACAAAGTATAATCGTGAGGTTCGTCATCGCCGTTGTGTTCCATGAAATGACTAATGCAGAGTGTGTGTACTCGACTAACACAACTATATTTATTGGTAGAATATAAAGTGTTTTCTTCATACGGTAGAACTACATTTTTCGGCGCTTGATAATGGCCATCTTCAGGTTGTACATGAAATACTTATTAAGCAATTATACAAAACATACATGGGCTGTTTATATGGGGTAGGAAGGGGTAAAGTGGGCACTGGATCTCGTATCTGTCAGAAAGTTTGGACGGTGTGGGTTACATGATGGGTCCATGCTGTTACCAAGCTATGTCTAAGCTTATTCTAGTTAAATCTTTGGTAGGTATCATATTATGTCTATATGTGCTGTGTAATTACACTAAAGTATAAAATATACAACGTACAAAATATGTAGCATCTGTGACTATAACTTCAGGTTTGTTAACTCACTCCAGTTGTTGGCAGTATCTTACTGTTTTAAATAAATCAGGCTAATATCACAATAACCTCATCTGTACAATTTCATATGTGGATTTATAATTATCTTTGTCATGTCATTTTCTCATACAATGTTTGTGACAGATACGAGATCTCGTGCCCACTGTACCCGTCCCTTCCCCATATAAAGAGCCCATGTATGTTTTGTCTATATAACTGCTTAATAAGTATTTCATATACAACCTGAAGATGGCCATTATCAAGCGCCGAAACATATAGTTGTACCTTATGTAGAAAATACATTATATTCTACCAATAAATATAGCTGTGTTAGACGACTACACGCATTCTAAATTAGTTAGACAAAGTATTTTATGACGTCTTAAGCTATGTTACTTGGCATGTCTACCATGCCGTACTACTTAATTTTCATAAGATTTAAGACTAGAGACTCCAACAAAATGATATAAACTGCACTCTGCCCTCTGCAAACGAATCGTTCTTGGTTTATATGTCAGACGTTTTCGTTTATTTGTAAGTGTATACAGACTCTAAAAAATCAACGATTCATAAGTGTGATGAGAAAAGAAAGTAAAAAAAAATTCTTGGTAATAAAATTTAGAATTATAGGAAAACAGTTATTGCAATAACATTTGGAATTTAAGAAACGCAAACACACACATTATTTATGCTGCGTCAGGTGCCGTAAATTTAACGTTTTTTCTGCTTGTCACCAGTCAAAGACAGAGATAAATAAAAAATAAGTAGACTCCTATAAATTAGGAGGTAAATTTTAAAACTACGCGTTTTCTTTGGCTGAACAGGTCTAAAACGGCTGCAAAAATTTGCTAGGTCAATCATCTACCTCTCTTCTTAATTGTTGTGTTCTCGTGGAAGTTCCGTCTCTGTTGCAATAATGATATCAACATATCCGATGTTTATGTGTAACGTTGCCTGAAATATAATTCCTAAAATTGAAGGAATAATTTGCTTTTTTTCTACTACATAGCAATTGGCGTGTGAAACATGTTATGTTGTCATTCCTTTGAGGGTTTCGGCTCGATTCAGCGCAGTAAAAATAATGAGCCAATGATTATACAAGGTAAAGAACAAAGTCTGGTCTCAATAGTGGAAAAAAAACGAACTTGATACACAACTTATTCTTAGTATATTTCGTTAACCTCTACATGTTTCGGGCGTATCTAGGATTCCAATCCAACCACGACAACAGGCATTCATCTAAAAAGAATAGTAAGTACCAATTGTTGTATACATACGGTTGTACCTCCTGATGATGAGCCTAGATACGACCGAAACCTGTAGAGCCTGATGAAATATACTAAGAATAAGTTGTGCATCAAGTTGGTTTTTCTTTACACAATTATTTTCGAGATGCACGGTCAACAAAACATAAAATATGATCTCAAGTTTCACTGTTCTTCATGACCCTTGTCAGGAAACTGACTACAACTTCCAGTATTGAAACATATTGCAGCAGAATCTGTTCCTATAACATCGGCACAGTATCAATTTTAATTACCAAGATAAGGTGATTGGTAAGAGCCGAAAATAAAAATTACCTCAGATAATTAACCTGCAAATAACAAAAGGCGTAAGACGCATGTGTAGAATGTGTGTCCGAAATTCGGTACCAAACAGATGTAAATTTTCACTGCACTTGCTTTGAATTGAGCCATTAACCCTTATCCTGCTAAAGTGGAGAAAGTGGTGAGCTAATAATGCCGACAAATGGCAGATGGGATTTAATTCGGCGTTTAAAGTATTAATTGTTTGTCTGAATTACGTGAGCATCAAACTTGTGTCAGTAACAAGGGGTTTTTTAAACTCCTGTTAGTTGCTGATTCATAAATTGGAACTTCGATAACATATTTGTAATATGACGCTGATTTTGTGGACAATTATTTCAAAATCTGTCTCTGAAATAAATTAATTTTAACACTTGAACTATCTAGATTGGGTCAAAAGAAATCACATATTCATGGCCTCTGCACCGCGGGGTAATGCTGTTTAGTGTTATCGTGAAAACTTCTTATTCATACTAATGAATGTTTACTGTTCGTGTCTTTATAGAGGAATGAAGTTCAGGGATGTACGGTGGTTCGTAGATTGGGAAGGACGTGGATAGCAGCCGTCGTATTCGGATTTATTAACCCACCATTTATCGTCGGGGCTCGCAGTGGCGCAGTTGGTTAAGGCACTGCGCTACAAGCCGGAAGGTCGCGGGTATAATTGCCGGTCATTAGAATTTTTCATTGACATAATCCTTCCGGCCGCACTGTGGCCCTGGGTTCGACTCAGCCTTTAATACAAAGAAGTACCAGGAATATTTTCTGTGAGTAAAGGCGGCCGGTGCATAGGACTGACAACACTACCACATTCATGTGCCGACTCTCTAGAAATCCTAAGAGCCTCAAAATCCTAGAGCCCTAGGGGTTTGTCCAGGCCCGTAATGGAATTACTTTAATTTCATATTTTACCTTATTTACAGTGATCAACTTACATCGCCCGATCCTGCACATCCCAAGTCCTTTTATGCTCTGTACTGAATCGGTTTAGTTTACACGTGAGACTAACTTTTCGGTGTAGCATTTCTCTGGAGAGGATGATAAAAAAAAAGCGGAAAACCTCAATCGGAGGTCTGGTGTAAATGTTAATATTTCATTTCTGAAATGTCCGATTGAAAAATCGAGTAATAATACTGAACCGCAACTTTTTGTTTTACAAATATCACAAGAATTTTTCGGAAGGGAGAAAAATAATATGCGAAGGGCAAATGTAATTACAAATGAATAGGATTTAAGTAGGCTACGTGGTCATATATATATATATATATATATGTGTGCACAGCTTCCTATTTCCTGTTCGTGTTAACACACATTGCCATCATCGACTTACTGCAAGCACGTCCTACTGTGTGCTTTAATTGTAAGGATAAAAGTTATTGCCCAATTCTGTACAATCGTAGCCTATTTACTTGACACGTAAATGAATCTTCGTCGACTATCTAGGAGAACTTAACTCTTGCTGGACTTTTATTTCCTTCTGTTTCTCCAAACTAAATCTTACACTCATTTCTCAATTTTACCATACGTGCTACACAAACAACTCATCTCATTCCCTTTGATTTAATTGTCTAAACGAAATTCTTTTAGGATATTTTCACTATGAAGTTTTCTCCTGCATCCGGTTAATATCTTCATGCTTGTACCAAGTACTTTCCTATGTGTTACTGTCCCAAATCCTAGCAGTGCTTCTAAGCAATCAGCGTAGAGCCATAGTACAATTTTTGAACTGAAGAACTAATTTGGCAGATAAATTTTAGAAAGAACTCATAATACCAAACTCAACCTAATTTCGTTGACACTGCACTATGTTACGGAATGCACATTCAAACCCACACATAGCGCCGTCCGGTGTAAGGCCACCATCATTTGGGCCATGAAAATCAGTGAATAGAAATTTCCTATTGAATAGAATTTTGGTTTACCGCCACAAATTTCTATGACCAAAAAAAAAAATGGCACAATATTGGGTATTGCCTGTGAACAATTGGAGCCAAATATTTGAAAGCATTCTCAGTAAGGTGAGAAGTACTGCATTTAAAATTGGTTTGATCCTAGTCTATTGTGCAGATCACACGCTTCTCACGAAGCTGCTATGAGAAATGAAAAGTGTGGGTCACGATTCCTGCTGACTAAAACAGGGACGATTAACTCTGATTTCAGGGTCGTTTGATGTACAGAATATTATGGCTGAAATTATAGTTTCAAACAGACTGCAAGAGTATTACGCTTGCCACCCTTCATACATTTCCTGATGTATACAGTTTCGTATGTCACGTGAAAATAGCTGACTGCCATGGTGTTACACCGTAACACATTTCGTAACTATTTTGATGTACGCACCGTGCATCTTGTACAGTTTATTATCCAGACCAACAAATGCACAACAATTGTTGTACATTTGTTGCGCTGGATAATAAATAATTCGTGACATTTTGGCAGCGCGCTCTGAAACTTGGAAGAACTTATGTTTCTATTGTCTTGTCTCAAAATGTGAATCAATAAAGCCGCAAATTGAAGATTTGTTAGAATTGTAAGAATTAAAGTTCATTTTTATTTACTTAAAGTCGGAGCTAGCTTAGTGCGGTCGGTATAGCGACTAGGCTACGGGCTGGGCGATTCGGGATTCGATTCCCGGTAGGGGCAAGGCTTTATATTATTCCCCAAAATTTCTGGGGCCCCTCACTCAGTCTCCTATTTAACGGATTACTGGGGTTTTTTCTCATTCGTAGAGCGGTCGGGTTGTGAATTTGACAGCTCACCTTCATCTAGTGTCCCGGCTACGAATAACTGGAGCCATACATCCATGCCCCCTACAAAATTCATAGCGTAGAAACGGAAAGCTTTACTTTTTTTACTTCAAATAATTTTATGTAATTAAAATTTAAGCCTCTGAAATGGACATATTAGAGGAAATTACTCTTCATTTATGGTAACTGTATGTAACATATAGCAATTATAGCAAGCTGTCTAGCACTGTTTCTTTCAGTTATACGTATTATCACTACTGAAAATCTTTTTTAAGACACGCCAGAAACAGTCACTTAAAAATGAAGAATACTCATGGTCTTCAGAATTCGTAGCACATGTTATGGTGTAGTACGAAACACCTACGTACGCTGATGTGCAAATAAGACGTACAAAGTTTATAACTTTTAATTACCTTTACGACTTGCTAAAGAATTTATGCCAGACATAGGATGATGACGCGTGTTAGTAAAGTATGTTGATATTATTTGTATCCCACATTTTTCTGCTGCAAATATGAATGGAATTTTTACTCGGCGCACTTTATAATAAGCGTTGTGACAGAGTACAGCACTAATTGCTTCGTAGTTATTGTACCGATTTAATCTGTGTGATTATGCTTGTTTTGCTTAGCGTCAGAATAGGTGACATTAAGCATAAAGTTGAGCCGCTCTTTGAACTCAGGAAACTATTCTGAAAATTGTAGGGCCATAATTAATCCAATGTATCGTCTGTTGCAGTGTTTTCTGAATAATGTCCCGCAAAACTCCGGAATTTCACAAAGTGAAACAGACGGTTCGTCATGAAAATTCCATTGAAGTATATAAAATAATAATTTAAAGATTCTTGTTATAACCTCTTACTTACTTACTCAATGCTGCAGAGTCTTTCTTGAGAAGCTAACTGGTTCGCAGCTAGTCAAGAAATTCCCTGCATTTCACGGAACCCGAAGGTTCATTACCGCACTCAGCGTCCGCCATCTGTCCCTAACCTGTGCCAGCCCAATCCAGTCCATATACCCACATCCCACCTCCTGGAGATCCATCCTAATATTACCCACCCATCTACGCCTAGGTCTCCCCAGTGGCCTCCTTCCCTCCAGTTTCCCCACCAAGACCCTATACACCACCTTCTCCTCACCCATACGCGCCACATGCCCAGCCCATCTCATTCTTCTAGATTTTATCATCAGCACAATATTGGGTGAGGTGTACAAGTCATTTAGCTTCTCTTTATGCAGTCTCCCCCAATCCCCCGTTACCTCTACTTAATATAATTTTATTTTGACATTCTTTCAAATATTTCTGAATTTTATATTACTTTAGGACTTTCAAAACCTTAATTCAACAATGATTTTTATGTTATAGAAGAGAGTATTAATTTTAATATTTACTTTTCGTGTACATGAAAAGCAATTTTTATTTGTATATACGTATTGTACAACAAAAGATGTTGATCCCGTTGCTCTGTTGAGTATTTATTTACTATTATACTTATCTGTAGCCTAGTTTTTTTTTAGCTCAGTGTATGATTTTATTAAGGATTCTGAAGGAATTATTTGAGGGTAATTTTTTTTCCCATGGTCAGTTTAAACCGGGAAAAACTGGTCTATGAAAATTTACAGAAACTTGTTGTGAATTTATGACACGTCCTATATGCGGCAGCATAGAACTGTTCTTGCAGGCTTTCTATATTCGTTACAAGAGCTCGAATCACTTCATATCGGATTTTCTGTAGCCCATCTTGCCTTATAACAAAATATACACCAGCTCCTTTACCATTTTCAGGTATATATATTCTGGGTTGCAACACTGAAAATTTTTCTACATTGGCGTAACGGTTTCGGAGGAACCTACTGCCTCCATCTTCAAAGCTTAAGCTCTAGATAACGTTTCACTGACACAATGAAAACCACCCACCCAGCCATAAACTCCAAGAACACAATATGAATCTTCACAAATGTGAAAACCACAAATTGTTCCTTTTTCACGTTTTCCTGATATTTAATATTAAAATAACACATTTCAAAGCAGAAACTCCACTTTTAGACGGATCCATTAGTCAAACGAGGCTGCATATTAAGGAGGTATAGAAAACTTAAAAAGGATTTTTTTTTATATAAATCCAAGAGGGGATAGGCCATTGAAAGACGCAGGTTTGGCAGAGAAAACTCTATTATATTGGTGGAGAAAAACTAGAAATTAAAGTCCAGCGCTCACAATAATTAATATTATTGAATCAAATTTCCTCTAAAACTGAACTAGTAGAATACCATAAAAATTATAATGACAGTATGTACAAATTCGACATATTCTCCGTACGCATTGTATACGGGCCTTCTTCCTTTCGTGTAATAAAAGAACTATTCACCCATTTGTCTTAAACATATGAGGAATTATGTATTAATGTTTTATTTTTATGTTAATAAATATGTAGCCTAAGCAGACGTTATTAGAATTATTTTTTCCACTTCACACTACCAATGTAAACTATTTCCGAAGAAAATTTCAACTATCTGGATTTTCCGCATATCCGGGTGGGTGGAATTCTACTGTACCAGCATAAAAACATAGATCAGCTACAAAGAAATAATTCATAGGAATTCTAAGAATTCCTAATTATTCCACTCTATAAAAGATTAGACGTTCCGTATATAAAATGTTGTGAATTATCAGATTGGTGTAGTTAGGCCAGTTATTATGGGTGAAAGCAAAAGATATTATTTTTTTTAAATTAAGAAGTATTTTACAAAAACCAAATCTTATTACTTTCAAAATATTCATGTAACCAACCAAATTTTCAAATTTTATCCTTCAATACGTTAGTCTGCAAGCATTCTTCTCTAAGAGAGTTGAATTAGTCTTGTAATTCATACCTCTCCAGCAGTTCTTTTACTGACTAAAAATCTGTGTGCTCTGTGTTTGGCAGACTCTCTGCTTGTACAGCCTTCAGTATGTGTAACCCCGTAAATATTGGCGCACCGATTGAACAAATATTTGCTAACCTGCAAAGAAAATGTCATGTACACATTGTAGAGTATTTGCGTTTTTGTAACTAACTGTGTAGCTAAATAAGTACAGCGTAAGTTGCTTATTGCGTACGGCGTGATTTCCGTTTAAAACAAGTACATACATCTGGAAGATATTATACAGTATATACCCTATGTAAATAGTCATATACTAATTAATCAAATCATAATATCTAACTTTTCTCCCTATCTTTTTTCTTGAAGCCCATTAACATAATCTGTACAAATACTATAGAGAGTCTGGCTAATTCTCTCCCGATGTTCCAGGAATATTCCCCCTAAAAATACTGGCAATCACAGTGCAAATGTTCTTATCACCGAAAACTATAAATAAGGACGGATAATTCATGTCTTTTTTTTAATTTTTTATTTATGTTCCTTCTTATATGTTAAAGTATTTTTTTAGTGGTGTTATTGCATTTTCCTTCGCACTGGATTGAGAGGACCGGAAATATGTCCCACGAATTTAGGTGTAAGCTTAATACAGGTCCTATTTCAGACAGGTTTGCTCTAATTAATTAATTGTGTTACTAAGTCTGCTACATTAAACAACTTGTTCTGATGGTCCCTGTCTTTCTGCTTTCAAATTCTTTGTAGCAGACTAATTGCTGTATATGTCACCTAATTTAACTTTCTAAAACTCTGAACTTTGCCTATAGCCTGTGATTTCGTGTTTGTTTTGAATCCCTGAATAAACAGCAGGTATTTCCTTAAACACCATTAATTGGCTGGCAGTCCTAATGGAGGATTGGTGTTTTCTGTGATGTAAGAATAGAAGTTTCAAACATCATTTACATGCCTTTCAAATTACAAAGATTTTAATGGTTATGCAATATATGAGTGCTTCACAGCGTTGTTTATGAGAATACGGTATAACATCCTCGTTTATTAATGTTCCGGTATTCATGAATACGAATTGGCACTACCTTTCGAAACGTCGGGAACCACTTACTCAACTAATCAGGTGACCGACGTCCTCAGTGTAATGTTTCTAGATAATGATTTTCACTTAATCATGATGTTAGAAAATCTTTCTTTTGAGAATTGTTTTTGGATCAAAGCAGTTCTACTCTTACAATTAAATATAACTAACTCAATGTAGCAGCCTCATTCTTGAGCAGCTAACAATTTCTCAGCTAGTAAAGAAATTTCCAGCATTTCATGGAATTCGGCGGTTCAATGTGTAAATATAGTATTTCTGAATTTTAGATATGTGGAATTGCTTTCTTCTACAATTTTTCAGAAGTTTAATTTGAATAACCTGCATATAAGGGGAGCCGGAGTGCAGGAGTCTGTAGAGAGAACAGACTACGAGCTGGATGATCTGGCCTTCGACACCCGGCAGGGTCAGGGGACTTTTCTCTTCCTTGAACGTCCGGAACAGCGCTGGGACACACACAGGCTTTTATTTAATGGGTAATGGGGCTCTCTCCCCGGTTAAAGCGACCGGAGCGTTAGGTTGGCCATTTGTGTCCACCCAGTGACGTAATTAAGAATGAGTGGACCTGTACCTCTGCTCTCCCTTTGTGTCTTCCTTGACAAGAACAGGGATAAAATATGTACAAATTCATTCTTACCTGCCCTACATAGTTGAAAACATATATTCCTTGTACAGCAGGTGGTCACCTGGTAAAAATATATCCACGGCAATTGCAAAGTATCCAGCGGGCACTACAGTATAGCGCACTCAGTCGGAGATTTTAACGCACGATCACAAGAGGAACTCACAACACAATCCAACACTAGTAGGACACACTTTTAACACTCCACCAAGATCAGACACCACTTGTGGCACACCACATAAACAAGTCACTCCAAACACTCCACCCTTATAAAGATAATAAATAGGTTAATTACATTAAAATAAGAGGAACACAGAAATTCCTCGATCGAACAGAACGCGACGCTGCCACTGACTCCTCTCTTTAGACTCGGTTCGCGGTTACCTGAGCGAGGCAACAACAACCGGTGCCATCTTGTGTTACGTTAACGTCACAAGTTGTCCGCCAATGGGAAACCATTAGGCGGTGGCTCAGGAATTCGTAGACCTCCTATTACCCCTTCGCCCTCCCACACACACACACACACACACACACACACACACACACACACACACACACACACACACAGAGCAAGAAAACCGGCTCCGGACACCTCGGGCATTTTTTTACTATTACACGCCTCAGAAAAACGATACATTGTACAGTCCCTGGCCAAATTGATAGTTTGGTTGTTCAGTCTTCATTACACACTTCTGAACATCAGACTGGAACAGGCTAGTGATTGCATGCCAGGCTATACTTGAGGCTATCACTAAGAATTAATCGTAGAAGCGGTTTATAGACACAGTTGATAAATTCCTTTCAATTACTGTTTTCGGATATACAATTACAGTACATATATTAAGTTTCATTCTGATTGCTTTCTACATTTCAGTTCATATATAACTCAGAAAAACTGGAGATACGTTGGATGTGTTGATATAAATATATAATTGTCTGCTTGTTTTTATGTTTTTCTCCCCGATTCTTGTATTAAGTACTGTAAGTTCTCACTTTGATTTTATCTTCCCGTTAATCTACTCTGACAGCTTTTGCTTGCTGTACACTAGTGACGTTGAAATGATCCTAGTGTATTTCTTACTAAGTATCTTGCAATATCATCGAATGACCACGTCTTGCACTTAATTTTGTCCCTTCATTGTTCAGATTGTGATTAGTCACTGGAATACAAAGTACAGGCTCCAGTGGTTGCAAATTTCCCTTTAGTATCCATTTCTAAATTACTAGCATAAAGCGCAAGTTTACGAAGTTAACCCCAACAATCAATACAGGCAGGACGTTAAACAAGGTGGTTAACCACAAAACAACTTGATGTGTGGCTGGCTCATTGTAAATTTGTGTTCATTAATCTTACAGGGAAGTTTAGAATTTAAAATGAAAAATAATACACACGAAAGAAAAAAAATGTTGTTTTTATACTACAGGAGTGTTTTATGATATCATGTTTTTCAGCTTGTGTCTACCCAGAAATGTTTAAGCTCATTTAGCCTGTAAATACCAACTATTTATTATTATTATTATTATTATTATTATTATTATATATGGTGAGGTAAATTCAGTCAAAGCACAACTATAAATATATGGCTAAATGATGGTGTTTATTAGCAATGGAAAAACTACATGTTTCGGCCTATAGCGGCCATCTTCAAGTTTTGAAAACTTTCTTGCTAAAAGAGTTTTATATAATATGCCTAAACTGCGTGGTGATGCTTAGCAAGAAACTTGTCAAAACCTGAAGAAGGCCGCAATAGGCCGAAACGTGTAGTTTTTCCATTGCTAATAAACACCAACATTTAGCCATATATTTATAGTTGTGTTTGTGACTGATTTTACCTCACCATATAGTTTAAACACACAACGAGGATGACACACCTTAGAATTATTATTATTATGTTCGGTTTATTCTTTTTTTTATTTGGACTACTCACCGAATAATCCTGGGTTGTCACATTGATATCACCTCTGCCAAAATGCATAATATTTACAAATTTTTTGTGTTATCAAATCACTTACATTTAACTTTGTTAGAATATCTGCCTAGATAATTCAATACAAACATGCAGGTCGAACGAAAAGTCTGGGGGTTACAGCGATATGATAAGCACTGAGTATGCTAACGATCTTTATGGTAATAGATATCTTAAACTTAGGCATGGATGAGAGGACTTGGTCTCGATTTAATTGACTGAGGGCAGGAGCCGACATGAAAGAAAGAGTAAAGCTATACCTCTACTCTCCCTCTGTGACTTTGTGGCAGGTTATAAGGTGAAATTCTACATTACAGGGCAGAAAATAGTGGCAGGCTTTTGTGAACCCGATAATGAATTGCCAGATTCTATAAAATTCTGCGAATTCTTGACTAAATGAGGGAAAGTCAATTTTGTTAAACGTGTATCTTCCGCGCTTTGTCAGCAAATTGGTATATCTGAGAGACTGTTAACTGTTTAAAAAGGGTTATGATCCGTGATTTAGTTCATAGATATGTGAAACAGGGTTAATTGTTATTGGGGAGGTGTTTTTGTTGAACGTCATATAGCGTGT
>Ga0123355_10008209_pt1 | contig 15772 bp, 10 predicted proteins | sample TergutEmb28metaG_3_FD_89872 | JGI IMG/M metagenome (GOLD analysis project Ga0123355, IMG submission 89872) | Embiratermes neotenicus P1 segment gut microbial communities from Petit-Saut dam, French Guiana - Emb289 P1 | ecosystem: Host-associated > Arthropoda: Insects > Digestive system > Gut ... | reverse complement strand
GAGCAGAAATAGTGGGGAGATGTGGACAGGGAGTGTGACACGCATGGGAGAGGGCAGAAATAGTGGGGAGATGTGGACAGGGAGTGTGACACGCATGGGAGAGGGCAGAAATAGAATAAAAGTGGAGTTTTGGTGGGGAAACCTGAAGGAAAGAGCCCATTTTGAAGACGTGCACATAGGTGGTAGGGTAATATTAAAATCGATATTAACCCTTTGACGCCTAACGACGACTATAGTGGTCTTACCGCACCCCTAACCTCTAAACGTTGCATTTTATATATTTATTCAACAAATATAGGTACTGAATATTTTAAACATGGTATATACTGTCCGTTTGTTCCTCTTCAAAATACAGTTTGTTTCATAAATCTAGCATATTTGGTCCCTGTATTGTTCACATTTTATTTACAGGGTGTGCAAAAATAAAAAAAATAATTCCGGCGCCAAAAGGGTAAAGCAATGTAATGGACGAATGTGGACTGAATTTAGCTGGCTCAGGTCTAGGGTAAAGTGGTGTCCTGTTCTGAACACTTGATGAACGTTTGGGATCCGTAAAATAACTGGGTAATTATTACTTTTCGAAGAAGGACCCTGTTTCTTGGAGTTAGTTCGTTAGTTCGTTATGTACTTACTTGGTTTTAGTTTAATACTGATGCACATAATCTTATCAAATACATCAATGTATGCCGAGATTGAAAATGTGACGTTCTTATTGTCCTGGCTCAATGGTAAGAACTGAACTGCGAATTGTGTAGGACAACTGAGCCGGCAGATAATTATGTGACCAACATTGCGTGTGGCTGTGTAATGTGTTACACGTAGGTAGCACTTCGGAATTGTCAAATACGTACTGTCTGATGTCTAATTTACAGAGACAGACACTGTACATATAACGTAACATTGAGGCGCGTTCGTGCAACCATTGTTGCAGTGTAAAAGCTATAATGATTATATATTGTGTATGTGTGTGTGTTTGTAGCCTTAGTTGTCCACCATGCAATGCGCATGTGCCATATTTTCATCTGTGGCCTGCCTCCGCTGTACTCTGTTTTTCCACGTTATCTCATAAACATCACGTTTTTCCAAAAGACGTTTTTGAACATAAAATGTGTTTTGATTGTGTTTACATCTTTTGTCTAAAACGTTTCTCAAAATAGGAAGAACTGAGCGAGATATAAAAAAGTGCATACTGGTCTTCGTGTATAGTACCCATTTTTATTCTCAAAGTATATTGAAATTTGAATTTTCTCGGGAGATTTTCGAAAAATATTCAAATATCAGATTTCATTAAAATTTGTCTAATGGGAGTCGAGTTGTTCCGTGGGGGTAGAAGGACAGATCTACAGACATGACGAAGGTAATAGTCTCTTTTCGCATTTTACGAACGTGCCTAAAACGACAAGATATTGGCTTAAACTACATGTGATTTAAATATCACAACTCGTAGTAATTTGAAATTCTATTATTAGATGGCTTATTTGATATAGTGTGGGCTGCGCTGCCGACTTTACATTTCCGAAGCATCTTGGGACTCTATCTTCAACAACCCGTTCAGACCGGCTGTGGATACAACAGAGCCTCTTGTGCAATGCATCAAAACTGACCAGTAAATTTTTTCACAGGGATAAAGCCGGAAGTACGGCAGGCTTGAGCTTCAGTTCCTTGCTCCTCACGCCTTATAGGCATGTTGCTTAATCAAGCATATGGAGAAGTTTATGTTAAAGCATAAGATTTTTCTACAGTAATTTCACTTTGCCATCCTTAATCACTCACTGTGTTTTATATGGAGTAGAGAAAACGTAACTGTCTATCCTTGTTTCAATGCGAAACTGCATGAGACCTGAGCAGGCTCTGAATTCAGATCGATAAATGCAGGCGAACAATGTAAGTTTTCGGGTCTTTCCGGTGCATGTTGTTACAAATAATTATCGATTATGTAGGAAGGTCGAGGGAGTTTGTTAAGTTAAATATACGGAGGGGGCTGCGGTAGCACAGTGGTTAAGGTACTGCGCTACATATCGGAAGGTGGCTGGTTCGATTGTAGGTGGTGTTATCGGAATTTTTCATTTACATAATCTTTCCGATCGCACTATGGCCCTTGCGTTGACTCAAGCTCTAACAGAAATGAGTACCACTAGCATTTCCTGGGGGTAGGCGGCCGTTGTCATGAAATCTGGTAACCTTAACTTCCTGGAACCCTCTCGGCCAATCTCGGCCTGTAACGGGACTGCTTTACGTTTTTTTTACAAATATACGAAGTTCTCAGTGGCGACGCTTCCTCTACCCGATCACTTCAACATCAACCTTAACCGAATTCAGTCACCCTGAAAATGGAGACAGAAGGTTCCTGTTCGAAACGTCCTAGTAATCCTTCTACAAGTTCCAAGAATCTAAAAGACCATTATTTGAGAAGCTGAGGACGTAAAAATAAGCCAATTGTTACCTATAATTCATGAGGTTTCTCTAAGTATTTTTTGAGGCTGATCTCTGCAGGAAATAAATGGCTCCACAGACTCTTCATGGAGGTAGGTAGACTTATTTTCCGGTAATTGTCCATAGCTGTATCCCCGTCTCACCAACAGAAGTGGTAATTACAGACGCTCACTCTTCATCACCACTGGTTTGTAAGAGACAGGCAGGCGTATGGAGCTGTATGAGCCAATACTAGAACCTCTAACCTCAGAGAGAAAAGGAAGACCTATGCTTTCTCCTGACGTGTTTGTCCTAGTCGCTTCAATTCTCTTTGATCCCCCTCACTTTATTCTTTACACAGAAGGACTTTTTTTTAAAAGGTTCTTTCTTTGGGCCTTCTCCTTCTCTCTTGACACTATGCGCCTTTTCATGAGGAGTGAGGATTTAGTTTGGACAAGTTAAATGGGTGATGGGTTCAAGAGAGAAAATTCGGCAAGTTGGAAACAGCTTTCGGGTGCTTGAGGGCGGGTACGTATGAGAATATTTATTAGTGGTTACACTAAAACATACCGACAACCCTTATATTGACCAGGACTGCTCCTTTGTTCGAAGTGGAATTCTAATGGTCTCTCAAACAACACCGAATACGTTTGCATCCATCAAGGTGCCTTAACTATTCAGCGTTACTAAATTTCGTGTCTTTGGTATGGGGCGACATTCTGATGCAATTATTTCGGTAACCCCTTTCATTTTCAATCCGACAGTGGCGTGAACCGAGCCACGAACGCTCCCGGGCATCGAGCACCTGTGCCATCACAAAGCCCAAATTTAACTGTCTAAATATAAGTAATTTTGTGTAAGTGTTTTCTTTACCTGACCAACGGGGAAAAAATTTTCAAATAAATATAAATAAAATATAAAAATTATTCTGTTATATGGTGCTGACTACAAATTTATTTGAAGCAAGACAGGAAAAGGTACGTATAACGTAACACCGAGGCGCGTTCGCGAATCCATTGTTGCCGTGTAAAAGAAATAATTATTACATATTCGATTTTGTAGTTTGTAGCTTTATCTAACCTGCACGCAAAGCGCATACACAGTATTATATTGTCTTATGTGGCCTGTCTCACTCAACCACATTTTTCCACATTATGTCGTAAACGGCATGACTTTCGGAAAAACGTTATTGAACATAAAATGTGTAAGCATAGAGAAGAAATCCAACTAGATGCCACTGAATGCTTTATTGCATTTATAATCTGCTTAACATGTTTCGGGCACTTATATATCCATCATCAGGAGCTCGAGACTATACTTGTGTTATTGCCGCATATGGTGTGTAATGCCTTAGTTGCTTGTGGTCGGCTGTTAGGAGCAGAGCAGCAGGCTATGCGTCCGGGATGAGGGAAATTTTGCTACTCAGTGGCACAATTTCCTTCGTCACGGACGCATAGCCTGCTGCTCTGCTCGTAACAGCCGACCACCAGCAACCAAGGCATTACACACCATATGCGGCAATAACACAAGTATAGTCTCGAGCTCCTGATGATGGATATATAAGTGCCCGAAACATGTTAAGCGGATTATAAATGCAATAAAGCATTCAGTGGCATCTAGTTGGCTTTCTTCTCTACGCTTATACTACGATGCACGGACAAACATACATCAAATAAAATGTGTACTAAATGTTTTCTACAACGTCTGTCTGAAACATTTCTCATACCAAAGAGTATTCTGCGAGATATCATAAATGTACATAGGTCTTTAAGTAAATTACCCGTTATTCTTGTGATATTTTAATAAAACTTAAATTTTCTCAGCAGGTTGTCGAAAAATACTCAAATATCAAATTTTATGAAAATCCGTCCAGTGAGAGCCGGGATGTTCCATCCGGACGGACGGACGGACGGACTCACAGGTCGACACACGGACAACAGACATGACGAACCTACTAGTCGCTTTTCGCAACTTTGCGAAAGCACCAACAAAGTTTTGAAGTTTTCGTCATTTAGGTTTGCAGCTCTGACACTTGTCACAATAATCTAGCAACATAGCGCCGAGTTTATTTTATTGCATTGGCCATTTTAGGCGGGGAAAGGGTGGGGAGGGTTGTCGCAGTGTAGGACATGGCGTAATTGTCGTATCAGAGTCCTTAGACTCGGACAACTACTTCTAAAGTGAAATGGGACACGCGAGCACTCGCAGATAGCGCGAGTCTCTAAATTCTCACCTGATTTTCATCGCGGAAGGAAGTAAGTTAAGTTTTTGTCTGATTACAAATACTTGACCTTTCAATTACTAAGAACAGTTACTTCATCCTGTTAAGATAAATAATCTCAGTTTATTTAGTGAATCGCAACGAACATAAAGTACTCTGTAGGGAAAAATACATGGCCTTGAACGTTAAATCGCGTGGTAGACCATTTAATGATAACCACTGTGAATGACGTCACGGTAAGTGCCATAAGTATTGCCTGCTTTAAAATTTTATGGTTTCATACGATTCGCATAAAGTAGCTTACATTTACTAAACAAAAGCATTCTCTCGATGCTCGCAACGGTGACGCTGCTTTTCCTATTAGTTAAGTATTGAAAAGTAAGTATTTTTAGGAGGATTTCACATTCCAAATAATAATGTTCAGTTCAAATCTTTCCCATTTTAAATGTCATATGACATAAGAGATGGCCTATTCAGAACCGAATACGAATGGGCTGTAGCAGGTTTTTGTGCCTTCTTTTATTATGCAATCAGCAGAGATGAATTACATGAGAAGAACAGCAGGATACACTTGGACAGATTACAAAACAAATGCGCAAATAACAAAGGAGTTAAAAATAACATCAATTTTGGACAAATTACTGGAATACAAGAGAAGCTGGATACAACATGTAAATTGAATGCCTCGAAATAGATTACCCAGAGTAATGAAACACTACTCCCCAACTGGCAGAAAGAATCATGGTAGACCTTTGAAGAGACTTCTGGATACGTGAGACCGGAACGGGTCTACAAGTGTCCCAACTCCATGATAGATATATGATGATGATGATGATCACTTCGTTACTAGATTATAAGTACAACTTATATAGTCGAACCTAAAATCCTACAATATTTAGTACATATCTTGTAGAGTAATATCCCAATGAATATTGTCCAATCATATATTCACATATCTGCGAAATGATATTTATGAAAATCATGTTGTTATATTGTACAGGTTAACTAGATTTTGTTCAGACGACCTTGATTACAGCCTTTAGGTGAAAGTGGCTGGTTCGAGGTGCGTGCCAGAGCTTGTAAGTGTTCTAAATATGATGTCTTCAACCTTCTAACTGTAAACTTTTACGGCGGTTGGGAAAGTCAAATGCTGCGGGCAAACGAGCTCACAATCCAAGTGTTTTTGTAATATCAGAAGGTGAAGGAAATACTTAAATCTTTGGAATATCTCCACAAAGAAGATTTTATCCGGAAGATAGTACACCCAAGAAGCAGAAGTACTGAAGGTTGCTTGGTCGCCTAGAGAAAATAATCCACCCAAGTTTCTATGAAGTGTGGGCGATCAAATTCTGAATGTTCCTGCATGTGATGGTCGTGGAAGATTTACTCGCACACCTGCCTTAGGCGCTTCCTACCGCCGTAAGAACTTTACCGAATTCGCACCTCGAAACTTGTAGTTGCTTTCAAAATGGATCAAGGGAGAGCTGAAAGACTGTATCTTGAAGGATAGAATGGACGCGCAAGTGGTTTTACAAATTTCGTCTCAGATGGTTGCGCGTGGCGTCTTCCGTAAATATTTAGAACACACGTACGAACGCAGCAGAAATATGCATTTTCTGAAGGAAAGTATGTGGAAGGAAGCTTCGTCTAAGAGCTACTTAGTGCTGCCAGATTTGAGCTACGATATATTTCCTGGATATAAATTGATATGTGACGTCCACCACAGCTGAATAATTGCCTGCTGCATTTTCTGGAGGGAAATTCTGAATTAGCATTATGCTGTCAGAATCGGTAAGGTTGGTCAAACGTTAAATAATCTTCCACACCAGTTGCATCCACTTCGCCTTCTCACAACTTATTGGAGATCTGCTTCAATCTTCCTAGCATCTTTTCACCCAAACGTTTATGCATTTCTTATGTCCTGTAGCCTTCTAGATTTTGGTTTCTTCAAAGTTAGGTGAATCCATAAATTACGAAAGACACTATATTCTGTGTACGCTGTGTAATTGAGAAGGCGTCCTTAAATGCACGAAGGAACAACACTGAAAACTAGAATGTGATCATTTGTGCTTCAAGCTTGTGAATTTGACCATTTACAGGCTAGTTGTTACTTTATGTGTAGGGATCTCATTTTATAAAATCCAAAAACCAACACACATACTGGGACTTTTGTGGCCGAGATGGGAAGCGTTGCAGACAAAAATTTGTAACCTTCCACGCATGATCAAACAAAGTAATAGTAATATTGTTACATCGTGATAACTGAAATCAAAATTGTGATATGCAGACACAAAAATGAAATATTAATAATGACGATAATACGAAAATGATCGTGAATAAATCCTACGGCACATGCGAAATGTACAACAAAAGTGACGCCAGTCAGAATATGGGCAACTGGAACCGTATAAACACGTCAAAAATTGTTTAACAACATAGCTGGATAGCATGACGTTACAGAAATGCAGAAAACTGTCATACTGCACACTGCGTACATACCGAGGTGCTGATAAGTCCTTAGCCCGACCAGGAAGGAAACAAGCTAGGAAACATGTCAGGGACACGCGCGATTTCAACAACATCGAGACGCAAGCTGTCATCAAGTTTTTTTTTTTTCTGCAAGGCAAGGAGCCGAAGGAAATCCACGCCATTCTGATAGAAACATTAGCTTGTTTCCTTCCTGGTCGGGTTAAGGACTTATCAGTATCCCTGCACATACCTCAGAAAGCACTAATGTAAAATTAAACAGCGTTCATAATGGGAAATAATGTTATAGGCACAGTATACTGGAACCACAATATGGTTGTAACCTTGCATATCCTAGACACATGATTTGTTCTAGGCCGTTAATTTTAAATGCGCGGTATATTGGTGATAAATAATGATGATGATGATGATAATAATAATAATAATAACACCACACACCCCTTCCTCATTCCGGGCAGTGTCAGCCCACATTCTGTAATCACTAATCTTCGCAGCTATCTGTCCCTGTCTTCTTCCCCTTATTGACTAGGTGGAGAACTGTCCTATCCCTGTGGATGTTTCCTCCCACTGTGGGAAAGTCACCAATGTCTTCTGTGAGTTGTAAAAACAAGGGGCATTTATCATCCCGAACAGAATTGCTCGCTACGGAGACATAGCTCCTATAAACGCACAAAACTGGGACTGCTCGGTGATAACAGGAACGAAGGTACCTTATTTATGTATCAATAGGATTTAACGTTCACACAATCTACATTCTGCCCACAATGTGTATTTATGTGTTGTGAATGCATTTCAGGACCAGCAGTGATTATTTCAGTATAGGGCCTGGACTTACTGTTATTTGTATCAGCGCGACGGAGAATGTTTACTTCGCGGTACGAGCTGAAGCTTGAATATACTTAAGGTTGGCTCAGTCTTTAAAAGGGTGATCCTGTGAATAAGTACAAAGGCACTGTTAATTCCAAGCAGTAGGAATATTGCTTAAACATCAAACTTGATAGCAACTTTTTTGATGTTTTGCTTACCGTGCATCTCAGTATAATCTTAGTAATTAACCAACTTAATGCACAAAATCTTGTTTTATAATAGGTTTATTATATGCCTCTATATGTTTCGAGCACTATGTGCTTATCATCAGGAGGTCAAAATTGTATTATTCAGCATCTGGTATCATCACACATGTAGGTGGCCGTAGCGTGCACAGGTGCACCGGACGGCCATCTACAGGTGTGATACCAGATGCTGTATAATACAATTTTGACCCCCTGATGATGAGCACATAGTGCTCGAAACATGTAGAGGCATATAATGAACTTATTTTAAAACAAGATTTTGTGCATTAAGTTGGTTAATTACTAAGACTGATATCGGCATATTTATCGCCTTGTTGGATTTCAACTAATCACAAATGCCTTTTTAAGGTATGCGCCCTTCTGGGCTATAAATCATCCTATATTGGTAATTCTTTACCGACGTTTCAGAACAACCTATCTGTCCAATATTCAAAGGTCAAGAAATCCAAGACGAATTTTTTCTTGAATTTCTTGGCCCTTGAATATGGGATCGATTGGTTTTTCCGAAACGTCTGTAAGGAATTACCACTCCGCGATGCGTAATGCCCCTGATGAGCGAGTATCTAATCTACTTTGCGGCGGAAGCCTGAAATTACACAGATTCCTCTTTGTTACGATTCATTTGTGAGATTTCGGTGATGCAGTACATAAACATTTCACACCTTTCATTACAGTACCTTCCTGCGTTCCGCGAATCAATTTTAATCACATAATCAAAGGTTCGCGCGCACAGACAACTGTCACGGGAGCCATTCGGCTGAAATTTACATTTTGGCATAAATCATATGGAGTTGTTTTGTATGCTGAGACTTGTTTTGTTTGCGACGGTGAGAATTGAAATCACGTTTTTGTAGTATATGACGCGGTATAGATTGGTAGATGGGTCACCGTTTCGTGGGTAACTACTACCTCTATTTTCTACCGTGGAAGGGAAGGTATCTTGTTGTCCTGAAACTTTGCTACTTACCCCAAAAGCTACGCTGTCTATTGTTGCAGAAGTGTGACATTGTTGATATTCAACTTGTTCATGGTGTAAGATTCACAATTAGTTGCAAGCCCATGACTGTCCATCCGTAAACCACATATTTCTTTCTTGAAACTATTCGCCGAATTGCAAATAAGTTAGGGTTTTTGTGTTTGCGCTAAAATTTGTTGAATGAATTACATTTTCATGCGTATTTGAAACTTATAAATCTCAACTTTTGAACTGTGTCATCCTCGTTGTGTGTGTGAAAACCGGAGAGGGTATGTAGTCAAACACAACTATGTCAATTAAGAAGTTTTAATGACTTACTTACCTACACCATGGTGCAGAGTCCTTCTTGAGAAGCTAACTGGTTAGCAGCTAGTCAAGAAATTCCCCGCATTTCACGGAACCCGAAGGTTCATTACCGCACTCACAAGCGTCCACCACCTTTCTCTACCCTGGGCCAAACCAATCCAGTCCATATACCCACATTCCACCTCCTGGAGATCCATCCTAATATTATCCACCCATCTACGCCAAGGTCTCCCCATTGGTCTCCTTCCCTCCGGTTTCCCCACCAAGACCCTATACACTCCCCTCTCCTCACCTATACGCGCCACATGCCCAGCACATCTCATTGATGTTTTAATGACTATAAGTAAAAGCACGTATTGGCCATCGTCAGGTTTTCTTCAAGAAAACTTATGGTCTTACTATATATATATAGTGCGCATACAATATACATAGTAGGACCATAAGTTCTCTTGAAGAAAACCTGCCGATGGCCAATAAGTGCCAAAACATGTAGTTTTCTAGTTATAATCATTAAAACATCTTAAATGACAGTTGTGTTTGACCTCATACCCTGTCCAGTTATAAATCTCAATTTACCTGAAGATCAAATCTAAAAAAATTCGACCATCTCAACGACAGTTCATCGTACAAAGAGATTTTACCTAACGAAAAATCATTATGTTGTGAAATACGAAACGTGTAGTTGAAATATTTTCTAAATGTTGAGAAATTGATTGATTGAAAGCAAAGTAGTGTGACTGTGCGGAGTGAATATCCTTCACATGGTGCACAATTCTATATGAAAGCAAAGAAGAAAAGGCTGCCTGGGGAAGGTAAATGTAGAGGGGACGATTGTATTAAAATGTATGTAAATAAGACAGGGTTAGAGGATGTTCACTTGTTTTATTTGACGTGTCTGAAATTGTGGACGTTGTCAATTGTACGACCCTCAAATTAATCACAACATTTCGTGGGCTGGATATGCTTCCTTCTTTAGCTGGAGAGGAGAAAGCGACAAGCTAGTATGGAGGTCTTGTTAGAAACGTATATATAGTCAGTTTATACTGAATTAAAGCTTTAGTAAAAACCATTAACGTTTTGGCGCCGGAATATATATTTTTTTAATTTTAGCACACACTGTATATAAAATGTGAGTAGAACAGGAAACAAATACGTTAGAATTATGAAACAAACTGCCTTTTGAAGAGAAAAAAGCAGAGAGTATATACGATGTTTAAAATATTCAGTACCTGTATTTGTTGAATAAATATATAAAATGCAACGTTTAGAGTTTAGCGGTGCGTTACGACCACTATAGGGGTCGTTAGGCGTCAAAGGGTTAATATCATCTACATGTAGACACTTTACAGGAGGAGTCGTGTCAGTACATGATTATAGGTCCAATCATATCCTGTTCATTTATAAAGAGAATTCATTTAGGAGTGGTGCTTAAGGAACATCTGTAACACGTGTATATTTGTGTCTTAATACCGAACGTGTAAAAATACTTACTCGTAGATATAAATTGTGTGAAACCTAATTTAGTGTAAACCGCAGTCCTGTTTCAGTTATCGTCAGCGTGCCCAGATGTAATTATGGAAATCGCGTGAGGAGGTCGCAGATGGAGACGTGATGTAGGGGCGAAGAGAATAAAGAACTGATTTGAGATAATTCTTATCTGAGCCCTGTCTTAACATACTCTGTAATCACACTCACGAAACAACAGCCTCAGAATGTGTGGATCTCTTAAGTAATTTTAAAAAGCCACACGAAGTGAATGTTATTGAATTCATTTCGATAAAGTAAAATATTAAACAGCGAAAATATTAGCTATGGAAATGACTTCTTTGGAACTGAAGGGAACCGGTGAAATATTGAAGGAGGGCCGATACAGTGCAGAGATTCAGTAACTCCTTAAACATCCATTAAAATATACAGCCACGATTAATTTGGAATAATGTACTGATTTCCCGGACAGTGTCGTAGCCACGTAGAATTATAGTGTAGAGAGTACTATGTAAATAGTTCTTGTGCTTGTAATTTCTACACTTTCTTACTTAATGTATTTGATTTTTGTAGATCATAATATGAATATAACTAGATTGAGAACTCAACCTTGTGCGACTATCGATTGCGGTTGTAAAGTTTCATCTTTGTAATTTCTTTTACACAGCCTGAAGATGGCTAATTGAAGGTCGAAATATGTACATATAGTTGGGTTTGTACTGCAAAAATGTAAGTTTTTTGAACGGATGGTAATTGGTTGTATTGTCTTAATAACATATATATTGAAAATAATGGATAAAGGACCAAGAAATGCGTAGATACAAAATCCAGTTACATAGATGCGTAGTTGGTTGTTAAATCTACATAACAGCATCAATAAACACAGTGTTATGCACCAAAGAAATAGAAACTGCACTAATTATTAGAGACAGCATGGCATTGTAATGCTGGTTGATGTACTGACTAGTAATGTAGACTTATACTGGGGAAATTTATTCTGAAGATAGAGATGATATATCGTCCGAAACTTGACCAACAGTCTCTCAGACTGCGGCGTGTCACGGACAGAAGGACAAGACATGACTGCTCGCCGCCTGCAAAATTTCAGCTCTCAGTCAGTAAAGGCAAAGCTTTCCTTTAAGATGATTTCCGAGCATGGGAGGGTGTGGAGGTGTAACGGTTGAGCTAATATAGAGGGAGCATAATGCTTAGTTTCACACTCCGGTCGCTTCAGATCGGGATAAAGAGTCCATTGAATAGAAGGCTTGGTGGCCACCAGGAGCGGTCTGGACACTTCGCAGAAGAAATAAGTATCTTATCCCTCTCGAGAATCGAACCACGTTTTTTTTTTTCGGATATTCAGCCTATATCGTGGTGACTATAGCGACTCGACTGTTGTGGATCCGAAGCCCTCAAGGGTTAAGACATATAAATCTGTAACATTCCAACGCTTCTACTTCTGGGCTGAAAGAAATAAAGAGTATTCGAGCTGCGGATATAGCAGACTCTCTCGGGTCACTGGCGATCGTCTCAAAGGGAATGATGATAAAGTGTCTTGTCGCGCTCTATAGCCATCTAGCCACTGGGATGTTGGCATCCCCATCTGACCTGCGGTGGACACTACACCACTTTGTCTTGTCCGGCCCCCACTTACCGTCCCTGCCCCAACACATTTTCTTGTATCTTGACCTCTTGAGTTTGATTGCTAGGTCACACTACAAACAATTGAAGATGGATTACGAGTGCAGTTAAAATGGCCTCCTTCCAAGCTTACAATCATATAACATGGACAGACCCTGGTAAGTTGAAACAAAAGACACTCGTCGGTGCAGAAGTAACGGCAAATAGGGCGAAATGGGAGAGTTGTGAGGGTAAAATAAAAGGAGAATGACGTTGGAGAGGCAAAATGCACGATGACAAATAATGTTCCCTTTCTTGCATTTGAGGAAGGGTCTGCCACACAGGTTGAGTAATATAAATGATACAAACTCGGATCTGAACAACCTGGGTCTGAAACAAGAGTGATGACGTCACAGTATAATTCCCGTTGTTGTGAAGAAGAAAGAACGACCCATTTTCCTGAACGTCAAGTCCGAAAAAATGATAGCAAGTACAAACCATTTCAAAACAAAGAAAAATCGCATGGCACTGTGAGTCTATCAAGCTTGATTAGGCAGAAAGTAACTTCCAAGCCCAAAGAGGAAAGAGTAAAGGGACGTTATTAGTAAAGTTTAGAAGAGAAGTGGTGCAGTAATGTAAAGATAATGTAATGGTAAGTTGTTCTCTGTGAAGGCCATGAAGACGTGTGGGGACGCCGAGGTAGGTAAAGGTAAGGTAAAGTGTGCCTTTGTACAGGCACTGAGGCTCTGTACAGGCCGTACGGCCCATAGGGGGAGTAGAGGTATAGCTCTACTCTTCCTTGACCACTGCACTAGAAGGGGGCGAGGAGTCAGTGTTACGCCCCGACCGCTCTTTACCCCCGGGAAATACCCGGTACCCATTGTACAGGAGGCTGGGTGGGTCATGGAAGAGTAAAGCTATACCTCTACCGAACCTCTGGGCCACACCGGGCCTGCAACGGGATCACTTTACCTTTTTTACTTCAGAACCAGATGGAGATTAGTAGTCAGCTTCACGTCTCGGCGGCTTAAGCTGCGAAAAAAATGTTTGAGAGCAGACGAATAGTTTTCTTCCTCTATCCACCCATCAGCAACTATCCCTTTCGCATCGTCATAGATATGCTCGTATTTTACTTGATATTTCTGTAGCCATAATGCGACTGGCTACATAGTGCAGCGTTAGTTTTCGAAAGACAGAATTCGCTCATCTGCTCGGGAAACGCTCCGCCTTTTTACGGCTAAGTTTATTGCCCTTTTTTTTCAAAGGCTCGCTCTTGGTCTCTGTCCTCGGTCAGATGAAACGGTCAGATGAAACTGTCCGACACCCTGTCATTCTGTTTCTTAAGGATCACCTTTAATGCCAGTATATACTCCATTACCACCTAAACCTTATATCAGGAAAATACAAAATGACTATATCCAGTACAAAAACAAAATCAACGGCAATGTGGGGAAACCACATACAGAGGGTAAAAATTGTGATAAAACTTAATATTATTGGACAGGTAACAGGTTTTGAATACTTGTGGTACCGTGTGTTAGAATACAAAAGTGATTTAGAAGACAAACTCGAAACATGCAACAAAATAGACGGAGCTATAAGGAAACATTTTGGAAAACAAATTAACAAGGAAACAAAATTAAGAATTCACAACATTACAGCTAAAGCGGCATTGAAATTTGGAAATGAAGTTTGGGTACTGAACAAAAGAGAGGAACAACTTTTCGAAGCAGCACAAATGATTTTTTGAGACACTTACTTGGAATAACAAAACTAGATAAAGAAAAGAATCATTGTATTAGGGGAAAGACGGGAGCACAGAACGTAGTAAAGGAAATAAAACAGTACTAGGAAAAGTGGCTACAATATGTACAGAGGATGGACACAAATAGAATGTAGAAACAAGCACTACAATATCAACCAAAAGGACGAAGGAACGTAGTACGACCGAGGAAGAGATGGAGGGACCAACTTGATCTTGAGGATTAAGGAACAGAAAACACACTTAAATCTTTTCTTTTCAGCTTTTCCAACCAGAGTACTGTGTGCATTTCTGATCTCTGCCGTGCGTGCTGCATGCCCCATTGATTTCCCTCCCTTTGATTGGGTCATTCTAACAGTGTTATGCGAAGAGTAGCCTACATATTATGACGCTCCTCTTTATGTCATACTGTCTCGTCTCCTTGTTAGTTCCAGTTGTTTTCATAAGAACCCTCTTCACAGCGCCCCAATTTTACATTCTAGTATCTCTTTGGTTGTGTAGGCCTACATGAGGCTCTTGATTACAGGTATGCTGATAAGTCCTTAACCCGACCAGGAAGGAAATAAGCTAATGTTTCTCTCAGGAAGAAGTGAATTTCCTTCGGCGCCTTGCATTGCAGGAAAAAAACTTTGTGACAACTCGCTTCAGGGTTTTGTTGAAATCGCGCGCGTCCCTGACATGCTTCCGAGTTTGTTTCCTTCCTGGTCGGGCTGAGGACTTATCAGCACCCCAATGTATAATAATAGAGGCCGAAATTTGTAGGATTGCAAACAAGAACTGATATATCGAATATCCTGTGTTTCGTATGAAATTATTGAACGTCTGCATGTGTGTTATACGTGCATTGGAGATTCAAATGAAACGGAGGTGGTCTTCATGAACTTCACATCTCTTATTATTTTCCGTTGCGCGGCAGCCCCTAGTGGGTCAGGGTGTTCGCATTATCGAGGTTCCACTATCAAACTGAAACACACCACACTCAACAGGACTCCTCTGGACGAATGATCTGCTCGACGTAGAGTCCTTTACCTGACACCACACAACAATCACAACAGACAAGACATTCATACGCCTGGAGGGATTCAAACCTGCAATCTCAGCAAACGAGCGGCCGCAGATCTACATCTTAGACCACGCGGTCAATGAGACCGGCTCATATTTCGTATATATATATATTTTTCCTGTGGCGCTGTGGCCCAACGCAGACCATAGCCTCCTCATTTTTGAGGTTTCTAGATCACATACAAAGACGCACCACAGTCGGTAGGACTCCTCTGGACGAGTGATCAGCTCGCCGCAGAGACATCTACAGTAGAACCTTGGATTGCGAGCAACTTGGTCTGCGAGTGTTTTACAAGACGAGCAAAAATTTTGAAGGAATTTTAACTTGATAAACGAGCGATGCTTTGCAATACGAGTAGAACTGATTT
>Ga0123355_10008208_pt1 | contig 15772 bp, 14 predicted proteins | sample TergutEmb28metaG_3_FD_89872 | JGI IMG/M metagenome (GOLD analysis project Ga0123355, IMG submission 89872) | Embiratermes neotenicus P1 segment gut microbial communities from Petit-Saut dam, French Guiana - Emb289 P1 | ecosystem: Host-associated > Arthropoda: Insects > Digestive system > Gut ... | reverse complement strand
TAAAGTTTCGGCAAGAAACATTTTGTATATTTTGGCAGGATTTCCTGTCGGTGTCATCAGGGCTGATGCGAGGATATTTGTGTCGAGGACAGCTCTTTGAGGGTTCATGCACTTGCTCCGTGTATCTTTCTTGCCGCTCTCGAAGCGGCGATTTCAGCATCAATTTCTTCCATTGTAAGCTCATCAGTGCCGTTGCGAACAGAATTTTGCCATATTCGCTCTGTTGCGGCTATTGCTTCCCTCATTATGTTTTCCTTGCTTTCGCTTTCAGGATAGAGGGCTATTTCAAAAGGTATTTTCTTCTGCCTGACTGCTTGGCGCACGAACACAGTAATAGCTGTCGTCAAATTCATGCCAAGCTCATTAAAAACTTGATCCGCTTCTTCTTTCAGGTCACGATCAATTCTTATGCTTAGATTAGTTGTATCCGCCATTTTCATCACTCCTATCACGCACATTGTATCACGATGTTCGTGCCATGTCAAGTTGTCGCACAACGTTATCTGTGCAATGGCTGTCACCTCACGCTAAACAGCAAATCCCCATAAGTCGGAAATGGCCAGTGTTTGCGAGAGACCAGTAGCTCCAGTTCATCAGCAAGCTCACGCAGAATTGCCATATTCGGCAGAACGCTGTCTCTATATACACGAGCCTTGTCTAAAGAATTTTGTGTTTCTTCGGCAACGGACAGCGAATTATAGAGCGCAGCGACATTCTTGTGCAAGCCCGCCGAAATCTCAGAAAGACGCATGACAGTATCACGCTCGTAAGAGCAGTCAGCTTCGGGCAAGAACGTAGACTTATTAAGCGCAGCAGCACTGAGCTCTCCTGCATATTGCGCAGCAACAAACAAGATGTTTTTCTTTACAAGCTTATACATGGTCACAGCCTCGATATTGCACAAGTTGCAGTAATTTTCGAGGCTTGTTTCATATCTTGACACAAGCTCAGTGTGAGAAAACACCTTGTGCTGATTATAAAGGGCGACATTTTTATCACTGAGCATATATGGCAGTGCATCAGGAGTTGCGGGAAGATTAAGCAGCCCACGTGACTTCGCTTCACTTACCCACAGATCATCATAGCCATTACCGTTAAATATGATGCGTTTGTGATCTTTGATGGCTCTCTTAATAAGCGCCTGCAAGGCAGTAGGAAAATCAGATGCACCCTCAAGCTCGTCAGCAAACAACCGCAAGGATTCGGCGACAGCGGTATTGATGACGATATTTGTCTTGGCGATTGACATATTCGAGCCGACCATTCTAAACTCAAACTTGTTTCCGGTAAAAGCAAACGGAGAAGTCCTGTTTCGGTCGGTTGTATCTTTAGGGATTCCGGGAATTACTTTTGCGCCGATCTTTACTTGCTCGCCTTTGTCGCCGGCATCGTATTGAGAGTCATTTTCGATAGCATCAAGCATTGCCGAAAGTTCTTCGCCAATGTAAACAGACATAATGGCAGGCGGAGCTTCATTTCCGCCCAGGCGACAGTCATTGCCTGCACTTGCTGCCGAAATTCTCAATAGATCCTGATAATCGTCCACAGCCTTTATAACTGCAATGAAAAACAGAAGAAATTGAGCATTTTCGTGAGGATTTTCGCCGGGATCAAGCAGATTTAAGCCGGTGCTTGTCGCAAGAGACCAGTTGTTATGCTTACCACTGCCGTTAATTCCCTCAAAAGGCTTCTCGTGCAATGCGCAGATCATGCCATGTTCCTTGGCGATGCTCTGCATTATCTCCATAATGAGTTGATTATGGTCTGTGGCGATATTTGTAGTCGTGTGTATCGGGGCAAGTTCGTGCTGTCCCGGAGCGGATTCATTATGCTCGGTTTTGGCTGGAACGCCGAGCTCCCAAAGTTCTTTGTTAAGATCATTCATAAATGCGGAAACACGTGGCTTGATTGCGCCGTAATACTGATCGTTAAGCTCCTGACCTTTAGGAGACTTAGCTCCGAAAAGTGTGCGCCCTGTATACATAAGATCCTTGCGCTTTTCAAACATTGCCTTGTCAATAAGAAAATATTCCTGCTCCGCTCCTGCCATAGGCGTTACCGAAGCAACATCAGTGCTTCCGAACAAGCGCAGAACTCTCATCGCTTGCTTGCCGAGAGCTTGCATTGAGCGAAGTAAGGGAGTCTTCTCGTCAAGAGCTTCTCCCCCGTATGAGCAAAACGCTGTGGGAATATATAGGGTTTTTCCACGAACAAAAGCGTAAGACGTGGGATCCCATGCGGTATAACCTCGTGCCTCGAATGTTGCCCTCAGACCGCCCGAGGGAAGGCTCGAAGCATCTGTTTCGCCGAGGGTCAATGCCTTGCCGGAAAATTCCATAATCGCTCTGCCATCGCCGGTAGGCGACAGGAAGCTATCGTGCTTTTCGGCGGTTATGCCTGTCATCGGCTGGAACCAATGTGTATAGTGGGTTGCGCCCAGCTCAACAGCCCAGTCTTTCATAATTTCTGCGACTTTGGCAGCAATTTCAGAGTTTAGACGACTGCCGTCTACGATTGTCTTCTGCAAGGCATCGTAAGTTTCGGCAGGCAAGCGCTGTTTCATAACATGGTCGTTAAAGACCATAGAACCATAGAAATCACAAGGATTAGCCATATTGATAATTATTCCTTTCACATTGCTTGCTCTCTTTATTAAAGAGGATGGCTCTGAAAGAGCCAGGTGTTTTGTTACAGCATGGTGGTTTATTTACAGTTTGATATCAATAAATCCATCTTTGGTGAGTCTCTTTATATAATTAAACCCGCAAGACTTGACGAGCTGCTGCATTTCACCAAATTTATGGCAGATAGAATCAGCATCGTGGCTATCACTTGACAAAATAACCTCTCCACCTCGTTTGCTAAGCTCCTTGAGCAGGAAAACAGACGGATACGGCTCAGGCTTATTAAAGCGGTACATCGCCCCGGTATTAATTTCAAAGAGCCTGCAATCCTTGAGAATTTCGTCCATACAGCTAAGTGCAGCATCGACATAGCGTGGGTGCTGCTCATCAAAAAGGCAGCTATTAAAGTTATATTTTGCCACAAGATCGAAATGTCCGATGATGTCAGCATTTGTTTTCCTTGCAATATTTGAAAATGTAGAAAAATAATCCTCTGCCAAATCGTAATAGTCCCCGCCGAAAAATGTATCGACCATCTTCTTTTGATGATCTGCTCCGGCATCGACAGAGACGAAATCTCCGTTACGCTGTACATAATGCAGTGCTCCTATAGTATAATCCAGACCCTCAGGGAGCTCTGCGGTGTAATAATCGCATTCGAGACCGAGAAATATCTCAATGATGCCCTCATATTTTTTCTTTAAATAATTAACATCTTTTATATAATCCCGTGCACGCTTAATGTCCATCGAATAATAGATGTCAAAAGGAACATATGAGTGCTCGGAAAAACCTAGAGAATCACAGCCGTTGCTAATCGCTGCCTTGACCATATCTTCCACAGACAAGGTTCCGTCGCAATAAGTAGTATGGGTATGTAGATTTTGAAATCCCATTATGACTTATCCTCCTCTTTGCCCCCGAAGCGGGATGCAAGCTCTTTTCTCACATCTTCAGGAGTTATACCCATCTCTGACATGAGCACCATAGAGTGATAAACCAAGTCGGCAAGCTCATAAATAGTCTCGCCCCTGTCATTATCTTTAGCTGCAATGACAACTTCAGTTGTTTCTTCGCCGATTTTCTTAAGAATCTTATTAACGCCTTTATCGAAAAGATAAGTTGTGTACGAACCGGGCTTTCGGTTTATCTTTCGGTCAGAAATTGTACTATAAAGAGTGCCTAGAGTAAAGGAATCCGAGTCGTCACCATAGACATCTTCGAAAAAGCAAGAATCACTGCCGGTGTGGCAAGCAGGGCCGTCTTTTGTTACATTTACAATCAATGCATCTCTATCACAATCAGCTTTTATGCTGACGATATGCTGGACATTCCCGGATGTATCGCCTTTGCGCCACAGTTCGCTCCTTGAGCGAGACCAAAAACAAGTCCGCCTTTCATCAATGCTGATTTGCAAGCTTTCCTTGTTCATGTATCCGAGCATAAGCACAGTTTCGGATACAACATCAAAAATAATTGCCGGGATTAGACCGTCCTTATCAAATTTTAAATCGTCAATATTAATCATAATGTGTATGTATTCCTTTCGTAAAAGCTAAAATACAGACTCCGGGTGCAGGTGCGCTCTATCTGCCCCTTCCAAAATAGCATCGGGGATATGTGCATGTTGTGCAAGCAGAGCAGAAGCCTCCCTCGCCAAGCTTAGGGACATCCTCAGTTTCTATCTTAAGTCCTGCGAAAATGCGTGGAAGAAAAACATCAAGACTTGTAACAGGTGAGTGCATTGATGCACCGGGAACGCCAACTAATGTGGTTTCACCCAGATATGCAATCATAAGCATATTTCCGGGCTGCATAGGGACACCTTGTGTGACAATATGAGCACCGCTATTGCGTATGGCAGTAGGGGTCAGATCGTCAGGATCTACAGACATTCCGCCTGTCAGAAGAATAAGCTTTGCACCCTGTGCCGTAAAGTCTGCGATAGCCTTCTGTATGGTATCGAGTTCATCGGGGCACTTGGTCACGCCCAATATCTCAGCATCAAAGAAGTCAAGCTTCTTGCGCATTATAGGCTCAAACTTATCGTCAATCCTGCCATAATAAACCTCACTGCCTGTGATGATGACACCACACTTGAGCTTTGCATACGGCAGAACGTCAAAAACAGGAAAGTTATTCTCAGCAACACTCACAGCATCTTCCATATTTTTACGATTTGTGACGAGTGGAACTATTCTGATACCACCCAATTTCGCACCTTCACTTACATCAGTAAAATTCGGCAGGCAGGCAATAGTATAATCGTCTATGGAGTTAAGCTCTTTAAGAGCATTGCGATTAAGGCGAAATAACCCTCGGCGCTGTGCATACATGAGCACCTTGCCTTCGGATGGCTCGTCGTCGTGCGAAACACCGTCACCGCAGACAGCCCTCGCAACTGTGAGCGAGGCATCATTTTCATGGACCTCGTCGGCACTAATATCCCAGACGAATACATGACTCTTACCAATATCTAAAAGGCGTGGGATATCCTCGTGCGTAATAATATGACCACGGCTGAATATCACGCCTTTTTTTCCATCGGAGATCCCTGTCATATCATGGCAGAGAGTCTCTCCGATGGCATTTTCTACGGTGATTTTTCTCATTATTGTGAAATTACCTCAATTTCATCGCCGGACTTTATTATGCCTTCTTCTAATACTTCTGCAAAAATGCCTTCACGAGGCATGACACAATCCCCGGTCTGTCTTTTTATGGCGCAACCTTGGTTGTGACATTCTTTGCCAATCTGAGTGACGGATAAAAGAGCCTGACCGACACGCAGTTTCGTGCCGATAGGAAGTTCGTACAGACATATGCCTTTAGTCAAGATATTCTCTGCAAAAACGCCTGCATCAAGATTCGGCATCTTCTCACGTAGCTTGTCGACACTTTCGTCACCAAGCAAGCTCACTTGTCTGTGCCACTCGCCTGCATGAGCATCGCCCTCGGCGCCATGACCTACTTTAACAAATATCTCAGGTACGGGCTTTTTGATAACGCCTTTGATATCACTTATACATACTGCTGATACTGTTGCCATGTGGGTTGTACTCCTTTTTTGTTTGTTAGCTTAAATCTGCCGAAGTGAAAAGGTTCATTTTGAGCCTTTTCACTTTTTACTCAGCGTTCCAATCGCCTGACTTCCCGCCTGTCTTCTTGAGTAAGCGGATATTGGTGATCTCTATATCCTTTTGTGCTGCCTTGCACATGTCATAAATCGTCAAAGCAGTGGCTGAAACTGCGGTCAGTGCTTCCATCTCGACCCCTGTTTCGCCCTTACAGCGCACAGTTGCAGTGATGTCTATAGCATTACGAGAATCATCGCATACGTAAGATATATCAACCCCGGTTATAGCTATAGGATGGCACATGGGGATAATATCCGAAGTTTTCTTTGCCGCCATAACTCCTGCGACTTGCGCAACAGCCAAAACATCGCCCTTTTTCATTTCGCCACGCATAACATGGCTAAATGTAGGGGCATTCATGAGGACAGTTCCGCCGGCAATAGCCTCACGTGCGGTGACTTGCTTATTGCTGACATCGACCATTCTGGCACGACCGTCATCGTTAAAATGTGTAAGTTTAGACATAAATTAGCAGTCCTCTCCCATTTTTGACTCCAATCCTTGCCCTCTTTAGTAAAGAGGGTGCCGCCACAGGCGGTGGGTGTTTTGTCATAAATGTGTGTTGTCTCATACTATCCGCCGATTTCATTCATATTGCGCATACTTGCGCTGATATTGCCATCGTCTAGCTTATGTTTATAAGGCTTTCCGAAAATAGCTGAGCGTATGAGGTCCTCAAGCTCCTTACCGGAGAAGCCACGCAAGTTAATTTCCTCTGACGAGTGGAGACAAGGTTTAAGCTTGCCGTCAGAAGCGACCCTTATGCGGTTGCAAGTCGGGCAAAAATGAGAGCTTATCGGACTTATCAGACCGACAGTGCCCAGGCCATCGGGCAATCTATACAGCTGTGCGACACCCTCTGAGCCTATTTCCACAAGCTCAGATGCGATCTCCCTCACTCTATTGACACTGACAAATCGAGTTCCCGCCCAATCGGCAGTTTCACCTATGGGCATCATCTCTATAAATCTGACATTTGCATTATGCTTGCGGGTCAGTTCAAGCAGCGAAAGAATTTCATTATCATTTACACCGCCCATAAGTACGGCATTAATCTTCACTGCGTTAAATCCCCTGTCTAGAGCAGCATAAACGCCACTTAACGCACCTTCAAGAGTTCCTGTTCTCGTGATTTCCTTGTAAGTAACAGGGTCGAGCGAATCTAAGCTTATATTGAGGCGAGTTACCCCGGCAGACTTTAGCTCATCAACAAATTTTGGAAGCAAAATACCATTCGTAGTGAGGCAAAGCTCGTTTATGCCCGGTGTTTCTGACACTTTTCGACATATCTCAACTATATCCGCACGCACAAGAGGCTCGCCTCCTGTCAGGCGAATCTTTGTTATTCCGCAGACCGATGCTGCACGCACGATTTCTACGATTTCCTCGATGGACAATACCGCAGCCTTGTTGCCATGATCTATTGCGCCATCAGGCATACAATATACACATCTAAGATTGCATCGATCAGTTACTGACATTCGCAAATAATAAATATCTCTACCAAAACCATCTTTCATAGACTTCCCTCTCAGCTTAGAATCCTGTAAGCCTTAATTACTGTTCCGGCGGGCAAGGGTGGAGAGCCCATCGGTATCTCGCCCAATAAATCGCATTTATCAAACGAAGATACAGTCTCACTGCCCTGACTGCCGCTTTCAGTAAAATATGCAATAGAATCTTCGATTTCCAGCATACCACGTAAAATCCGCTGTTTAGGGCTGTCTTTGTAAACAGGCTTACGAAGCTGTACATATATTTCCTTAAAAAAGCAATCGGCTCTGCCGCTAAGCTTCTTTATATAAGGCATTCCAATTCTTAGAAGACCGATTACTGCAGCAGCGGGATTGCCGGATAAACCGAGTATGACTTTGCCGTCAACGACAGCAGCCAAAACAGCTCCGCCGGGTCTAAGTGTTGTCTTCCAAAACAGCACCTGTGCATCTAATTTCTTCATCGCAGTTACAGCCCAGTCATAATCACCGACGGATGCACCGCCTGTGGTTATCACCATGTCTGAATCTCTTAGTGACGACTTAATCCTCTCGGCAATCGCTTCGGGTTCATCAGGAACCGACCCGCCATTTACGCAATCTACGCCGAAGTCATTAAGATATGCTGAAATTGTATGTACATTGCTATTGTAAATAGTCGCAGGCTCAAGAGGTTGTCCTACATCACGAAGCTCTGTGCCTGTGCTGATGACTGCGATAATAGGCTTTTTATAAACGTCCACACCGACGAAGCCTTGATTTGCAAAAGACGAGATCATAGGTGCTGTAACAATCGAGCCTTTTAGGGCGAGGGTCTCGCCCGCCTTTACGTCTGCGCCTGCGTACACGAGGTTAGAGTTGGGCTTGACCGGATCAAAAATGCGTACTTCATCATCGGAAAACTCTGTTTCCTCATATTTTATTGTGGCGTTGGCACCCTTTGGTATAGGGGCTCCGGTTAGAATCTTAGCAGCAAGACCTGCTGTGATCTCGTGTTTCGGTGAAGTTCCCGCAGGGAGTTCTTCGACGATCTTTAGAGTCGCCGGAGTGTTAGGCGAGGCTGCGATAGTGTCTTCGCCTCGAAAAGCGTAGCCGTCAAATGGGCTTCTGTCAAATGGCGGAACAGGGATTTTAGCAGATATTGGCTGTGATACAACACGTGACAAAGCACGGCTAAGACTGACTGTCTCTGTGCCGGGATTGACTCTTTGTTCGAAAAGCAAATTCATAGCAATATCTGTATCCGTATTTTTCAGCACTCATCCCGCCCCCTGTCAGTTGTCAGACTATCATTATGATGCTTGGTCTGTCAAGAGTTACACTACAATAATTACAGTTAACAGGGGTACTTTTCTGAGAAATGACCTACGAAAAAAGCGACTGTACGGCTCATTTCAGAGGCTCCGCAAACTCGCTTTGCTCAGACAGTGCTCGCCTTATTCTGAAATTTCACCTACACTCGCTAATTTTCTTCGCTATATATCTCTCAGAAAAGCATCCTGTGAACTGTAGCCTAAATTGTTTAAAAAGTTTTTACCTTTAACTATAGCATTTGGATACAAACTGTGATAGAATATGTTACTATTTGTTTCTATTTCATTTTTGTAGGTGAGACCATTGCTTGAAATACTGTCGCCAGCGGGTTCTCCTGAAGGCGTGATAGCTGCCGTACAAAACGGCGCAGATGCCATATATCTAGGGTTTGGTGAGTTTAACGCTCGAAAGAACGCCAAAAACTTCACCAGTGAAGAATTTAAGCGAGCGGTTGAGTATTGCCGAATTCGTGGCGTAAAGACATACTTAACTCTAAACACCTTAGCATCTGACAATGAGATTCCGCAAATAGCCGAGCAAGCTAAGGAAGCATGCCGATACGGAATCGATGCAATAATAATCCAAGATTTGGGTGTGATGAGCGCTCTAAAGCAGGCAGTTCCTGATGTTCCGCTCCATGCGAGCACACAGATGACGATACATGACCTCGAAGGCGCAAAAATGGCAGCTGCAATGGGACTAAAGCGTGTAGTTGTTGCTAGAGAGTTATCACGAAAGAAACTAGCATATATCTGCAAGAATGCTCCGATTGAAATAGAGGTCTTTGTACATGGAGCACTGTGCATGTGTTATTCCGGGCAGTGCTACATGAGTGCGGTCATCGGACGGCGCAGTGGAAATCGCGGAGTCTGTGCTCAACCTTGTCGCTTAGGGTATAATGCGGTTGGTCATGCGGTACTGTATCCACTCAGTCTTAAAGATAATAGCCTTGTATCACACATGGATGAACTGGCATCTATCGGAGTCACAAGTGTGAAAATCGAAGGGCGCATGAAAAGACCTGAATATTCCGCAATCGTGACCGGAATTTATGCTAAAGCAGCACACACAGGTAAGCGCCCCACCCAAGAAGACCTGGATCTTCTGCAAAAGGCTTTCTCTCGTCAGGGATTTACTGACGGATATTATATAGAACGTCTCGGTTCTGATATGTTTGGGATACGTGAAGACGAGCAAAAGTCAGACACAGCACTATTTGCCAAAGTCCGCAAGAGCTACCTAAATGGCGAATTTCAGCGAGTTCCTGTGCGATTTGTCGGGTCGATTGCTAAAGAGAAAAGGGCAAAGCTTGCCGCCATTGATGACAGGAAAAATACTGCTGTCGTATACGGCAAAGTACCTGAACTTGCATTTCACAAAGAGCTAAGCTTGGCAGTACTGCAGACACAACTGCACAAGACCGGCGGCACACCATTTTACTGTGCTGGAGTGAAGGGAACGGTTGAGCCGGGATTATCACTTCCTGTTGCGGAATTTAACGAGATGCGAAGAAGCCTGCTTGTTGAGCTCCTTGAGCAGAGAAAGCCCGCTCCCGAACGTGTAGAGGGAGAGTTTACGGCTGGTGAGGATTTTGGAGGATATGCAAGACCGCCGATTCTCACAGTATCTGTCACAAAGGCCGAGCAGCTCTCTAAAGAGCTTGAGGAACTTGCACCTAAGATAGTTTATGTTCCGATTTCGGAATTTGAATATGAATCGCCTATATTAAACAGCTTTCTTGAAAATGATGAGATAAGCGTTGCGGTTATGCTTCCCCGAATAATTCATGACAGTGAGCGAAACAAAATATCCGATATGCTTACACAGTTAGCACAGCTTGGAGTTGCCGAAGCGCTTGTGGGGAATCTGGGACATATACAATTTGCCAAGAGTCACGGCATGAAAGCAAGAGGCGACTTCGGTCTCAATGCGTTTAATTCCGAGACTTTACACGTCCTAAGAAATATTGGACTTGAATCAGCAACTTTATCTTTTGAACTTCGCCTTGCGGAGATTCGGGATATGTCTAAGCCACTCGATACGGAAATCATAACATACGGAAGACTGCCACTTATGATAACGGAAAATTGTATCATAAAAAACAGCACCGGTGCATGTACCTGCGATAGCTTCACCGGGCTTGTAGACAGGCAGGGTGCACTATTTCCGGTATTGCCCGGACATGGGTGTCGAAATGTATTGCTTAATTCGAAGAAATTGTTTATGGCTGACAAGATTAGCTCGTATGATACAATCGGTCTTTGGGCACAGCGATTGAGCTTTACAACAGAAAATGCACTGGAATGTGCAACGATAACTAAGAGATATGCAGGGTTAAGCGACTATCAACCATCTGGATACACGAGAGGATTATACTTTAGAGGCGTGGAGTAGTCATAATGTGGTTATAATTTAGAGGTGCCCATTTGGGATATATGAAAGATATGATGATAGGCGAAAAACAGAAAATTATATTAGCGTCAGGCTCACCAAGGCGCAGAGAGCTCCTTAAGATGATAGGGATTAAGAATTTCACAGTTATTCCTGATAAGACGGAAGAAATTTTCGCATCGGGACTTACGCCTGAGCAGTCGGTGTGTAAGACTGCGCTTCAAAAGGCTAAAAATGTCTCGAAACAGTGTAGCAAAGAAGACCTAATAATAGCAGCAGACACAGAAGTATATTTAGACGGCATGCACTTCGGGAAGCCGAAAGATAAAGAAGATGCCGAAGATATGTTAAAGAAGCTGTCAGGACGTCGCCATACGGTATACACAGGGATTGCGCTTATCTTCGGTGATGATATTATAACATCGGCAGAATCGACAGAAGTTTATTTTCGACAGTTATCAGATAAGGAAATCACAAACTACGTAAGAACAGGAGAGCCCCTGGACAAAGCGGGGGCTTACGGAGCACAGGGAATGGGCGCAGTCTTTATAGAAAGACTGGAAGGTGACTTTTTTAACGTCATGGGACTGCCCGTGTGCAAGCTGACAATCATGTTAAGGAGCTTGGGTGTAGAGATATGAAAGCACTATTTAACAGACAATCTATAACAGTCGCCGCTGTGGCGGTAGGATTTGCTATAATCGCATTTCTTTCCGTTACATTTTTCGAAAGCACAGGACCTGTTACTAATGTCGGAAATGCTGTAACAAGACCAATAAGAACGGCTGCATCTAATGTGACAGGCGTTTTCGAGAGAATTTATGCATCTGTAAACCGATATGACGAGCTAAGGGCAGAAAATGAAAGGCTCTTGGCTGACAACACCAGATTGCGCAATGAAGTCAGAGAGCAAGGGGACTTGATGGAAGAAAATGCCCAACTCAGACTTCAATTAGGCTTTCGTGATAGAAACCCGGAATTTGATACAGAACTTGCAAGATTTCAAAGCTGGACAGGGTCAAACTGGACCTCGGCATTTATAATAAATAGAGGCTACGGCAACTCAATAATCGAGCCGGGAAATGTAGTCATAACGGAAGACGGAATTCTCATAGGGAAGATCTCTAATGTCGGAGCCACAACATCAACCGTCGTAACGATATTTGATACGACATTTTCAGCAGGTGCATTTATTGATGAGAGTGACGGGGTCGCAACTATCAGAGGTGACTTCAATCTTATGAGCAGTGGCCTTATGATACTTGATCATATTGACGATGACCAAATAGTCAGGGTGGGCGACTCCATTTCTACATCCGGGGGCGTTGGGGTATTTCCCAGAGGTCTGATAGTTGGTGAAGTTATTGAAATTAATATGCACCCAACAGGTATCGGGCGTTATGCAGTAGTAAGACCGGCACGTACTTTTGAAGGTCTGACGGATGTGTTTGTAATAACTTGGTTTGAACCGGCTGACGATTAGGCAATATGGGGGCGGAAATCCGCCTGATAAAATCGATGGGAATTCGACTCCTCTCAGCTTAAGTTAAGAAATTATGTGGTATTATGAAAAGAAAGACATTTTTTATTTCAATCGGGCTTTATGCACTGCTTTTGATTGTGATATTTACTTTCCAAGGGATGGTTCTATCTCATCTGCGTATTGACGGACTCACTCCGCTTCTGCTTCCGTTAGCAAGCACGGCGGTTGCAGTATATGAAGGGCGTACTGCCGGAGGAGTGGCGGGGCTGTTCGCCGGGATTCTGTGTGATATCTCATTCGGTGAGCCGGTGGCGGTATTTACGGTTCTGCTCACATTTTCCGGAATAGCCATAGGTAATATGGTGGATACAGTGGTAACTCGTGGTTTTGTGACTTATTTTCTGTTTGGCGCAGGAGTTTTGGCGTTGTCGGCAATGATACAAATTGTACCGCTTATATATGGGGGAATTCCACCACACATATTAATGCCGACGGTACTTTGGCAGACCATATATTCGCTTATCTTTGCGTTTCCGATTTGGCTTCTTGTCAGCGCAATCGGGAGACGGGTGTACAAAGAATCAATGAGAGGCAAGCCACAGTAGAACGGGCTTGTACCCACAGATATATGAAAGGAAATAATACTTAATATGCAAAGAATGTATAAGCCTGCGAGGGTGGTTCTCATACTTTTGATCATGGCATCGATGTTGGCTGTTTACATGGTCAATTTATACATAATCCAGATTTACGAGGCAAGGGCGTTTGATCCTGATATTGAGCGCCCGAGGACTACTACACGGACGGTTAACCTGCCTGCCGCCCGTGGAAACATCTATGACCGCAATGGCATACTTCTTGCCTCAGGCAGACCGTCGTTTAATATCATGCTCGACAGAAACTTAATGCGTGCTCGTGGGGCAGATGCGATGAACAGAAATATTCTTGAGCTCATCTTTACAACAAGAGGTCAGGGATACACATATACGGACACATTTCCCGTAAGTCGCTTTGCTCCGTTTACATTTGCCGAAGACATGACCAATGAACAGCGCAGAAGGCTTAATGCTTTCTTTGAGGAGCATGGGATAAATCCTGAGATTTCAGCATCTGACTTTATGACATGGATGCGAAATTATTATAGAATAGACTATACAATAGGAATCCTGGATGCAAGGCTCATAATAGGCGTTCGTTATGAGATGGATATCAGGCATATCGTAAACATAAATCCATACATCTTCGTCAGTGATGTCTCTACTGAATTTATAACATTTCTTGCAGAGCGGGGGTATTTCGGCGTTTTTCCTGAGGGGTCATTTGTCAGGGAATACCACACCACCTATGCTGCTCATCTTATAGGATATATAAGACGTATGTCTCCTGAGCAATTTGAGAGACTAAGAGAATATGGCTATCCGATAGATGCCTTAGTAGGGCAAGTTGGTGCAGAGTATGCTTTTGAAAGACAGCTAAGAGGTATAGATGGCAGAAAGAGAGTTAGTACGGCAGCAGATGGAACAATCGTAAATGTGGTGCACATAGACGAGCCTGATCCGGGAAATCATGTATATCTTACGATAGATATTGACCTTCAAACTGTGGCTGAACAGTCACTTCGATCTCAGATACAGCTACTTAACAGCAGACGTGAGGACGAAGTAAGGTTTGACGAAGATGTAAATCTTGATGAAATCTTGATTCCGGGCGGAGCTGTGGTCGTTACACGTGTCTCAACAGGTGAAGTTCTTGCTGCTGCATCATATCCAAGCTTTAATCTGAGCACATTTGGGCAAGATTTCGGAATGCTGAATTTAGACCCGAGGAATCCACTGTCAAACCGTGCAACACACGGCAGATTTATTCCGGGCTCGACATTTAAGATGGTGACAGGGTTTGCTGGCTTGCGCCACAATGTTCTGCGGGATATGCATCATACAATAAACTGCAGAGGGATCTTCCTCAGATATGCTGGATATGGATTTGAACCGAGATGCTGGATATGGACTGTAGCAAGGGCTACACATGGAGACTTAGATTTTGTGCGTGCAATGGAAGTTTCGTGCAACTATTATTTTATGTGGGCAGCAAGCCATCTTCCTGCTCAGCCGGGAAGTGCGTATCAACAGGGGATTATACTTGCAGAAGTATCCAGAGAATTCGGATTGGGTGTACCTACCGGGATCGAACTGCCTGAGAACCCCGGCACACTCACTACTCCCGAGTGGCTCAATGATGCTTGGAGACGTGGATTGATAGACCATCCCGGATGGAGCGCAGCACTAACAGTAACCACGGGATTCGGTCAGGGGCATAATAGATTCACGCCACTGCAACTTGCAAACTACTCAGCGACTATAGCCAATGGCGGAACATTGTTCGAATTGTCTATGCTTAGCAGAATTATGAGCAATGATTTTTCCGAGACAATACATGCATTTGAGCCGACGATCCGCAGCCAAATCGAAGAAACCGAACACATCAATGTTCTCAGAGAGAGTATGCTTGCCGCTTCGAGAGGTCCTCAAGGTACTGCACGCTCCGTGTTCCGTGATTATCCTATATGGGTAGGCTCTAAAACAGGAACAGCGCAAGTTGACGATCGAGACGTTAATGACGGTGTATTCGTAGCATTTGCTCCGTTTCATAATCCGCAAATCGCAGTTGCGATAGCCGTAGAAAAGGGTGGTTCGGGTTCAGAGGTCATGGATATAGCACGTATGATATTTGACTACTATTTCAGCACTGAGAGTGCCATAACTGTTGTACCTTATGGACGACTTATACCATAAGACTGAGTCATCCTGAGCATGGCGGAGAATCTTGAAGCGTTGCAAGCATTGTATATCTTAAGATTCTTCTGTCGCTCTGCCCTTTCCAAACATACAAACATAGAAAGCTGATAATTTTAATGCGAAATAATATTTTCATAAAAGGCGCACGAGAGAACAACCTGAAGAACATTGACATCGAAATCCCACGTGACAAACTCGTTGTAATGACAGGAATTTCGGGAAGCGGCAAGTCCTCATTAGCCTTTGACACAATTTATGCCGAGGGGCAACGGCGATATGTCGAATCACTCTCGGCATACGCACGTCAATTTCTCGGGCAAATGGAAAAGCCTGATGTCGATTACATCGAAGGGCTGTCGCCTGCGATTTCCATAGACCAAAAGACTACGAGCCGTAATCCACGTTCGACAGTCGGCACAGTAACTGAGATATATGACTACTTGCGCCTGTTATGGGCGCGTATCGGCGTGCCTCATTGCCACAAGTGCGGTAAGGAAATCAAGCAGCAATCCGTAGACCAAATAGTAGATAGTGT
>Ga0123355_10008205_pt1 | contig 15776 bp, 9 predicted proteins | sample TergutEmb28metaG_3_FD_89872 | JGI IMG/M metagenome (GOLD analysis project Ga0123355, IMG submission 89872) | Embiratermes neotenicus P1 segment gut microbial communities from Petit-Saut dam, French Guiana - Emb289 P1 | ecosystem: Host-associated > Arthropoda: Insects > Digestive system > Gut ... | reverse complement strand
TTTTAGGAATAAGGGAGAGTAATGATAAAGGTTGGGGGATGGAGGGGGGGGATGAGAGAAGGGGGGGGGGAGAGGAGGGGAGGGGGGGGGAAAGCGAATTTGGACACAGAATGTAAATGAAATAGGAAGAAAGGAAGTTAAAGCAGCGACAAATTTCATCAAAGGAATCTATCTTGCAGTAGGTTTTTTTCTAATTTCGAGGGGGTGCTGATAAGTCCTTAGCCCGACCGGGAAGGAAACAAGCTACAGCTACCAAACTCGGAATTTTTTCAACCCAACTTCCCACGAAGCTCAATACAATTCGTAGCCCGTTGCTCTAACTTTTGCAAGCCACTCAAAAATAATTCAGAAAGTTGTCCGTCCAACCAGGTCTCCGCGGCAGCAATGACCTACGCGTCGGACGAAAAATGGCGAAATTTCAATTGTTTTTTCAGTCCAGGGAACAAGTGGTAGTCCGACGGGGCCAGATCCGGAGAATGGGGTGGGTTATCAAGACATAGGAAGGCCAAGTAGACCAGTTCCTTCTGGGTTGCAAGTGTCCGGTGAGACGGGGCATTGTCGTGCAAGAACAAGATCCACTTGGTGAACTTCCCACTTCCTTTTTCCCTCAAAATGTCCTTCAATTGCACTAGCAGAGGTGAGTAATACTCCGCGCTGATAGTTTGGCCCTTTGGAAGATAATCAACCAAGAGGATGCCGTCTTGATCCCAAAATTTCGAGGCGAGAACTTCTCCGGCGGGTTTTTGTCCTCGGAAATATTTGGGGCGGAGCGGGGCGAGCCGCTATGCCGCCACTTTGATTGTTGCTTTGTCTCCGGGTCATAGTTATATTATCAGGTTTCAATCGCGACAGCAAATCATTTGGATCGCGCCGAAAAAATTCCAAAACCTGCTCAGACGACTGGCACCGTTGATGTTTTAGATCCGCGTTCAGGCATTTCGGGACCCACTTCGCGGAGAGCTTCCGCATTTCCAAATCTTCATGAATGATGGACCCAACCCGCTCACGTGAGATGCCCAGTTGCTCAGCTATTGATTTAGCCGAAATCTGGCGGTCTTCCAAGATAATCTCGTGAATCTGATCAATAATCTCCGTGGTTGTCACTGTTTTGGGTCGTCCAGGACGAGGCGCATCACAGGTGGAAAAATCACCAGGTTTAAACTGTGCCACCCAGGTTTTGACGGTGGCGCACGATGGTGCATGTTCCCCTAATGTTTGTTTCAGAATAGCGTGAATTTCCTTCGGCGCCTTGCCTTGTGGGAGGTGGGCGATCGGGGGGGACTTGATGACAGCTCACGACTCTATGTTGTTGAAATCGCGCGGTTCGCCTGACATGCTTCCTTTCAGCCTCTGTAACAGGAAAAGACTTGCAATTCGACACATGAACGGACCCCTCTTTCCAAAGACACTATCGATTCCGTCTTACGACATCGGGAAGTAGGTCGGTCTATGGACTTATCGGCACTCCCTCGTAGAACTTGCCTGCTGCATGGACAGTGATTGGCTATGAATTTAATGAACTGGCCGCACGCGCGCACGCACGCACACACACGCGGTATTATTTTATTTAATAACGCTGTAGGCTTATAGGTTTATGTATCGTCTGTGGGCGAAATGTGACATATGATATGGAGCACTGGCGGCGTAACACTGACTGCGGAAAGTCCAGGTGCACGACGGGACTCCTCTCCCAGTGCTACTTCGAGCACCACAGGTCATACATGGCCTGTCCTCAGATCGAAGCCGGTCCTGCACCATGACATTGACACAGAGCGAGACTGGTGACATATAGGCGCTAATACTTCTCCCGCCCCCCCACTGCACCCAAGGGGGGTCGGTGTCATTTGGGGGCCCCCCCCCCCCCCCCCCCCTGCTAGAATTGTGATCTTACTGACATTCTGTACTAAAATATTAATACTTTTATTGGTTCACAGCCTTTGAAGAAATTAATTCAATTCATGCATTTTGTACAAAATTTGAAGCAGTATTGTCACTTAATGCAATAAGCTTGGAAATATCCGAATTTATAAAATTATCACCAATTTTTTTGGCGGAACAGGTTACAAACTTGGAACGAAACAAAAGGTATTCCCTGGAAATGTAAAATTTGAAAATTAAAATGCATTTATTGAAATTTATTTATTTATTCTACAGTTGGTTTATCGCAGAGTTGGTTTGTCTCTTGTTGCAAAAATGAAAAAAGTCGTTAAGGCTGACTTTGGAACTGTGTCCTGATAGGAATATAGGCTGTCCTGACAATCCGTCGAAGTAGATCCTGAAACTGTGTCATAGTAAGAATACAGATCATTTATTTACATACCTTTGCTCTCCAGATAAAAGTGGAATATGATTCCGAAGTTTATGGGACGATGAAGACAAGGTGATATTCACGCTACGAAGGGAAGCGGGTTGTGGGAACGCACTACTGCAATTGATTGAATTCTGAAGAAACTCTGATGTTACTGAGTGTAATATTAGGCACGCAATTATTTTTAAAATGGTGTTATTTTTATTTTTTCTTACGTATTTGTAGTGTAAGAATAAGCTGCGTGTCCTAACCTTGTTAATCGCAGTGGTAATTATACGAATCGGACGTTGCGCATGAAAGAGTACTATATTGTTTGTCCCTCATCGCTGTTTACCCTCCAGAGAATCTCAAATCTCAAACCCTTGTACAGTCATTTCACTTCCCCTGTTTCTAAATCTGTAATAAGATAATTGAAACTTCAAATTATGGAGCAGTCCGAAACTCGATATAATATTTTCGAAAATTAAGGTTAATATTTCATTTTCATCTGTGATGAGGCGAGACATCTCAATTAGAATAGTGGCTCTTTACGAGCTGGACAACTGGGATTCAATTCCCGTCTCGGCTAAGAGATAACTCAAGTAACCATAGGGCTCACTCGGCCTGTTGCGCAGTAGGAACAGCGGATTTCTCTCTGGTGCTGGAAGTACAGCTGACCGCTTACCTTCCTTCATCTTGCGCAAACGTTAAGACACGGAGCTAGAGTTCCACTTCCCAAAGATCTTTGTCATGTGTACGTGGACATTTATTATTGTCTACATATACGCCTTTGACCCAATAACTTATAGGTTTTCCAACCAAAATCCTTTATACATTTTCTCAGCTGGTTTCTTGGCTATGCACAATACTGGATAACTCAGTCAATGTAGTGTCTGTGCAAACTGCTAGGCTGTCCCGTGTTCGATTCTCGGCAGATGTAAGAGTTTTTTTCTCTTTCCGAAACGTCCAGCCCGTTTGTAGGGCCTATCCAAATCCATTCAGTGGGAACCGGGGTTGTCTTTTGGAAGTAAAGCGGCCGGGGCGCACAGTTGAACTGTGACCTCCGTCTACTGTCGAGGTTAAGAATGCGTTAAGCTGTAAGTCTCCTGTACGTCCCACTGGCGTGGACAGTGAAAATATTTACCCTTACTGGTTAGGATATATGTCTGAAGTATGACGACAAGGATGTAATGTTTCGGATGTGTTTCACTGTTGTTCTTATATAAATGGAGCCTTCTGGCAACAGGAGTCTGAAAAGCTGGGCGATAGTTTTATTTAAAACAGTTTACATATTCTTAAAAGTTGCAGCGGCAGCAGCAGCAGCTCGTGGACGCTGTATGGCATTCCTACGTAATGACTGTCGATACACACGTGTATCTATTGACCGCCATCTGCATCAGTGTTCCCTGCATTTTAAAACCTAAGACGCACTTTACGTAACATAAAGCCGAGAAATATTCCTGAAGGCAGCGATTCCCACCTTTTAAGCGCTCTGCCTCTCCTTATCCTAAATGACGTTACAACCGCAAAACTGGCCACTAACTTGACGGGAATTTGAATCCTGATGAGCACGGTTTGACGGTTTACAGTTTGAGTGTGTTTGGGACGTGTCAGATCGGGGCTCCAGCTTTTGTCTGGACCCCGCTGCCCCGAATCGAAGGACAGTTCCTCGGCCGTTCAGCTCGTATCTTAGTCACTATACAAATTTATACAAATAGCGACTCGCTACAGGCTGGGTGGTCAGGGATCGAATACCGGTAGGGGCGAGATTTTCCGCACCCGTCCAGACCGGCCCTGGGACCCACCCAGTCTCCTAAGCAATGGGTACCGCTTCTTTCCCGGGGATAAAGCAGCTGGGGCGTGGCTTTGCCCACCCACCCCATCTAGCATCGAGGTTAAAGAAAGCGTGGAGCTGTACCTCTACTCCACCTCCGGGCCTTCGCGGCGTGTTATATGATGAACTTTATCTTTTCCTTTACCTCTACGATTTAATAGTTACGGAGCTGAATCATGAAGGTAGACAGACAGACAGTAAGACAGGCAGACTTATACCCTTTATATTGTTGCCCATCAAAATGAGCCTGATCAGACATGGAACTGGCAGGTTTCCGTGGAGCCTTTCGTCATTCAACTCGGGACTGTGCAGGCTCAGCGACTAGCACAGTATCGAGTGGTTTCATCGCTCCGATAAAAACTTTGCCTGCAGTAATCTCTGGTCTTTTTTATTTTCCTGTTCGCTATACCATGGAATTATTAAATGATTTGATGTTTCTTGCCCTTTATATTAAAGCGCATTAAATTGTCTTCTCCGCGCCAACTTTGTTAGAATATATCGATTGCTCCTCTCGAAAGAAGGATAGATAGACTAGCTTTAGCCGCATGGATATCATGCCTTCAGGAGTCTCCATCCAAAATGACCTCCAACTGACAGACAGTCCTACGCTTCAAATGAGGCATCTGACATCTCCACCACGAGATTTATATTCACCACATGAACAGCGATCACACGAGATAAAACGTTTAACATCGATTATTGCTTTTACACAAAAAGACATGGTATCAAAAATATTATCGATAAATTACATCTATACAGCGTCTGTAATTTTTCTTAGAAATGTCTTGTAAGTCTAAGACACAGGAAATATGAATCTGGCTTACAGCCGTTGCGCCCTAGGTTTGAATCCCTGAGATATCACGCACATTGAACCTTGAAATTGCGATCAGTAAAATAAGAAGAGGTATGAAGATCAGACTAGAAGGCAGTGGATAGACAGGCACCTCATCAGGTTTGTTGGCAGCCCTTTGGAATTCAATCGCAAAGACAGGAATGTTACTCTAAGCATCTCACACAATGTCAGGCACAATCAGTGGCAAACAAACTGCCATCATGATGTCAGGATTTATATTTTTAAGCGTGATTAACGAGTCCTGTCTCATTTGTGTCTCATGTTTTTAACTGCAGAACATAAACGTTCATGTAGCAAAGTGGGTGAGTAATATTTTTAAACTACGTTAAATATTAATATAATTTCTAGGAACAATTAAACGCTGTACTAGTTCAGATCGACCATATTAACAGTTTAAAGCCTAATGGTGTTCGTATGTATCACTTGCAGTAATGGTAAGAAAATATACATTTTGTCATCCATGTCTCGCATCACAATCCACACTGATTACTCACAGTTCCACAAACAGCAGTGGCTGATGTCGGTAGTGGAGACGAAATGTGTTCTCTGTGAATTAGGATCTGAGTTTTGTCTGCAGTTTAAGTAAACTTGTATTAAATGTAGTGCCTCTCGTTACATCCCCATGCTGCTTGCACTTTCTGTTTGTTTTTTTTTTTTTTAACAATTTAAGTCTTCTGAGGGCTCAGAAGAATGCATATATTGTGTGACGACTCAAAATACATCGAGTACAAAATAAAATACATGAGCACGGAATTGTGCCGGCCATGCGGATAGAATGGCAGATGAAAAGAACACCAAGACTGATTGTACAGTTCAGAACGAAAGGACTTGGGTACCTAGGGAGACCTTGGAGAAGATGAAATGAGAATGTGGAATAGCTGAGGCTTCATTCCTTATAGCTTCATTTTGCGAATTAAACAAAATATTTGTACACAGTACACAGTACCGGAACGCCGTAGTCTGTACAGAAAGTTGCTAGGTGCTGGGATGTCCGGAGTTCGGAACCCGGTGTGGAGCGAGATTTTCCGTGCCCGTCCAGAACGGCCCCGAGGCTAACCCAGTCTGTATCGGGACTTTCCTAAGGCTGACCGTCTGCCCCTTTATAGCATAGATACTGCAGATGGATTGCAGCTATACATCCGCCTTCCCTCTGCATGAGTATGTCATGTGGAGACTTTTGCTGTACTCTTACCCTGTACTGACCGAGCATGTTGTCGCAACGCTGTTGGTGCTTGGCAATTTTTTTTTATTTTACCGGGTACGCCCGGTGTTTTGCCGCTAAGCTAACCTGCATGAACAGAATTACGTTGCAACCTTCACTGAACAATGTCAGACAGAAGAGAGTCGCAAGCTGAATGTTGGTCGCAACGCACCGTACAGTGTAGTATACTATGGCATGGCATTTGACACTTTTAAGACAAAAATTAACCCACATTATATTTAACCCTTAAACTGCTAACGCGGAGAATATGGCGAGTTTCTAATAATGCCAGCAGATGGCAGATGGGATTTAACTTGGCGTTTAAAGGGTTAGTGTATCAGTTTGTGCCTCACAGAGAACTCATTGTGCTACAATTAGGAAGACGAATCAGTGAATGCTGTATAGGGGAACAATAGCAGTTAGTTATAAGGACCATAAAGAACAAGTGCACTATGTCGATAAGGTGCAGAGATTATGTGTGGTCAAGTTGGTGGTACATGTGGTGACCGCTGGGCTTTGAGTGGTTAACGTGAACTGCCACATTTGGTCGCAGATTTGGTTGAAGTAGTATCTGGCGGAAATGTGGACTCCATCATTAATGTGGTCGGGAATACGCTACAGAGAGCGAGCGAGCGAGAGAGAGGGAGGATCAGTACATAAATCATTTCCACCCTCCTTGACATTTCCCGTGGGCGGATTAAAATGTTAAACAAAGAAAACATGAATGTTGAATTATTGTAATTTATTCCAAATTCAAGCGTTGAACATATTCACGTTTTAATGAGCTGAAAGAGCAGAAACTGATGGTTGAATGTCTTTGTTATTAGGAGAAGCGATAAAATGATTATGCGACTTGTTTCAAATCCTGCGCTTACTTTCCCACTGCATTCAACATAAAATTACACGTGGATGAGTAATGCAAAATGAGAGGTTGACTGGTTTTTATCTGTAAAAAAAGGAACTAGTTACGTAACAGTCATTCTGCTCCTCTTACATTAAGCTGACTGTAACAAATTATGAAATTGTGTCCCTTCCTGCTGGGAGAAGCCAGGAATGTAAGTCTCTTGGTTCAGAAAAAATGTTACGTAGATTGTTCACACAGCCGCATTCTCGGTGCGTCCAGACACATTCTTAAGGAAAGCTAAGTCTTTCGGCCTGAGAAATGCCTTATCTCGTAAATGTTGGCTGAGTAGCGAAATATACGAGAGGATCTGATGTTTATTGGACCGTGCATCATTTTGATAGTTGAAGAATAAAAACCAACTAGATGTCCCTTTTTATATTTATCTTACTTCTTAGATACTCAACATGCTTCGGGCATTAATATGTCCATCTTCAGGATGAACTACCACATTGGCTATATTGTTCTTGGATTGCTGTATGTTGGAGTTAGGGTGCGGTTGGGCTAGTGTGGTATCCGGACTGCCGGCAGCCTGCATCCCGGATACCACACTAGCCCAACCGCACCCTAACTCCAACACACAGCAATCCAAGAACAATACAGCCAATGTGGTAGTTCAACAACACAGTCGAAAACTCCTGAAGATGGACATATTAATGCCCGAAACATGTTGAGTATCTGAGAAGTAAAGGAAATATAACAAGTGACATCTAGTTGGCTTTATTCTTCAACTATACGAGAGGATTTTTCCTGCATTTGTTAACGTTTTAAATATAGGCTTAACAAACAGAAAGAAAGTTTCGCCTAAAATAAAAATAACCGGCCATTGTGCACTAGGTGTGACGTTAAAGCTGTGTACGTGTTGTACGCGCGGCGTTTCCGTGCTTCTTAGACATATGGGATAATTTGTAATTCGAGTGAGCAAGAGGTGCATAGCGGGGCGTCAGTGGGTTGGCCAAACACTGCGATGACCCTCAATTAGGAAACTACTGTTTTATTAATGATTTGGTAATATGTTGTGATGTTTTTTGTAGATGTTCTGAGAGTCGCGAATTGTGTCTTATGGAAAAGTCGTGCCACTGATGTTTTCTCCCAGTTGCATAGTTTCATACTTGGCGTGACATAACAAAAAGTGTTCAAGTCCCTAAGGAACATGGACAACAACACAAACGGAAGTTAAGGGAATGTTGCGCTTCTGAATGTAGAGCGCTTCCAGTGACTGTGGAAGAAAGAAGGGAAATTTTGAGAGTACAGTTCTGGGAAAATAGTCTTTGTGGAAGTCTACATTTGTGTCATTTTAAATAAAATAATTGAATACAATTAAGCGTATGACTTTACCGTAATTACTAAAGATGGAAATTTCAAGCATTTAGTATTGGTATTGATCAAGTAGTAGTTCGGACGCCATGTTTTCTTGTTCCCAGGCATGCTGGGACATGCAAATCAGCTGTCGTAGGCTGTCGTCTGATGCTGTGCAGTAACAGGCTAAATGTTCATGTTTGATTAGTTATAGATGTGTTGTGAGGAAGGGAATTGTAACACAAATATTAATTATGAAACATAAATGTGTTTTGTAATAACTGTGACTAAGCGAAGTGCAGCACGACACACATTGCCTGACACAAAGTACTTCAGAGACGAGGCCATTTGACGCTGTGACAGAAAGGCAGTTATAACGAATCCGGGACGGTTGTACTGTGTTTTTAGATGTAGACTAGGTAATAATAATAATAATAATAATAATAATAATAATATAGTCTTTTATAGATAGTTGTTCATATGATTATTTTGATGTGCTGCCTGTTGATGTATTGCTGGCCTGTATAAGAATCCCCTTAATTCGCTCCAATGTACTTAAAGGATTTCACACGAAGATTAGGTGGCATTTACGGTACTTTGACATGCGACGCCGTGTTACTACCCAGATACAGTAATCTCCATAAGCACAGCCGTTTGATGATGTTCTCTCCTGCCAATAGTACAGCCCAACCCCGCTTAACTCGATGTTTTTGTTTTTAAATATTTTTATAATACCTTACGAAATAATTTTCAATTGTTCTGTTCCTTGTATTCCCACTTGCTTTCGTTTTGTGCACTATTCTGGAAGATACACTAAACTGGGGCCTCCCCTCTTTCCATTGAAGAAGAATGGTGCCCTGAAGTACAAAGCTGAGGACATGACATGAAGTTACGTGACAACTTGTTGGATGATAGGTTTACTATACATCGGTAGGAGAAAGGTATTTGTGATAGAGTCGATGTGTCCAAGATAAGATTTCATGGCAATCGTTGTGTCGATTTGATTGTGATGTAGTGTCTGATTATGTGGTTATCATTTTGTATGATTCGTGTAGAGAGTTTGTATCGGTCAAAAGTAATGATATGGAAAGTTGCACATATTTATAGCGGCGAGTGTGTCCATCAAGTTGTTTTGAGCGTAACAGAGAAACATAGGTCTTCTGTTGCGGCTTTTTCCTGTCGAATGTTTCTTGAGGGTTGGGATGGGGTTTCAGTCTAACAATCTAATTGTAATTTATGTAGGCTTCCCATATGATCATCTTGTAATTTAAGGGCGTGACAATATAAAGTTAAGTTCATGTTTTGAGTTCTTCAATGAATGATGTTTTTTTTATAATGGTAATAAGCTGGACCTTGATATGTAAATTTGTGTTCACATTTTGAACCATATTTTATTGCGATACACCGCAGTTTGTCTGAACATCTGTCGCTTCTGGCTTCTCACTACACGAACGGCTTTTTAATTGGTCGCCATATTGTTTTATGTGTATTTATTTACTATAAAGACAGTTCCCTAACAGCAAGAGTAATATTATTGGCAATTTATACCGTACAGTTGGATCAGTGAATGTGGACCCCGCGGCTAATGTGGCTCTGTTAATATTTCCGGTGTATGGTGCTGTAGTTTTTTTTTTTCCCCCCCCCTGTAAATGTTTGTATTCCACGCACTTGCTCACTTTGACACGCAGAACGACGGTTTGTTGCGTTTTGGCAAGGAAGACGATTGCATGTTTGTTTGTTCAAACTCGCCGAAATCGAAACTTCTTGAATGTAAGCGAGCTGTGTTTTCCCCCTTAAACTCACACAATTTTCTTTTCGTCTTCATTGTCTGAGCTGTGATAAACAGAGTTGGATGCAAGACGTCAGAGATTTGTATTAGTACTGACAAGGAGGAGCAAAGTCAGTTGAGGGTCCATTTTACCAAACCATTGCGGCCAAGTTCACTGATCGGTCATCTTACAAATTTTGGTTTAGCTTCCAAGCAATTGCGTTTCGGAGTGATATGCCACTCTTTCGTAATAGCCAACCTATTGAAGTGTAGTTTGACTACAGTTAAAACGGCACTGCCTTCAGAGAACAAGATTTATCAAAGTTTACGAAACAGGGGTCCACATTTACGGACCCTTCTTTATGAACACATAATGGTTTGGATTTTTATCAGTATAAGGATTTTGGATTTCTGTGGACTACATTGCGTCCGGAGTGGGGAAATCTGGTTCATTTGTGTTCGGATCTCAAGTTCTTTCTGAATCTCACAATTTAACTCGACTCATAGCATCGAGTAGCAAGGCGTTCTGGACAACATAGATTCAACAGGAAGTTCGGTAAAGACCTTTCTTGCCAGATGCCACCAAACAGAAGACTCATGCCTGAGCCACGTCACGGCAGCACTTCTGTCGAGAAAGTAGACACTACAATACCGACTTGGCTTGGCTTCCATTTTATGATTGTCACATTTGGCTCCTATTCGTAACTTATACATACGCACATACACAATATACCCACCTATAAATATACATCCGTATATGCATACACACACATATACATGCACACATTCATTCATTCTTTCGTTTATTCGTTCATTTATAAGGAAGTGGCCTTTCATACACTCTGTTACGGTGTCTCATATCAAGTCAGCTGTAAACCTTGCATTCAGGCATAATGGTTACATTTCCTAGGCGAGCCTGGATATCAATTACTTTGGTTGAAACTTTAGAAAAGCCTTCTACGTGTTTCAGTTGTGCCGACATTTTGCAGTTGTTGGTGCTTCATGTGCATGTAAATGTTGTGGTGCTCTCTGTACTCATTACTTTTAGTTTCTTCTTGTGCAGCATTTCGTAGACACACTTTTCTCACCTGTTCTGGACACAGAGACACAGAGGGATCCATAATAATGCAGCAAACAAGTGTGTGTTTGTTTGTATGGGAAATGTTTCGAATGGGCTGGAATTCCTTTGCACACTTGCTGGAATGATTTCACTTGAGGCCAAGACCTGCTATTAAAGAAGGCTAATGTTCGTTCTGGGAACAGTGTTTACGTCAAAATAACAACGCCCTCTATAAGACTTTCATTGTACTGCAACATATTTATAGTTACACGGTATGTAGACCACCCCCAAACATCGTTTACCTTTCTGACATTTTGAAGGGCCTACGATTGAATCCTCGAGGCGGATTATTTTTAGGTATAGCATTATTGCTGACTTTTGTTGAATGTAGCAGAGATGTTGGGGGTACAGAAACCAATCGCGGTAAGCATTATGCCAGACGAAGGATATTTAATGAGCCAGACAATGTTTAGGAATTATAATGTCTTAAACAAAAGCTCAAAATATATGTAAGGCAATACAAAATAGAAAACATAATTGGGTTTAAACATATGTTAAAAGTTTAAAAGGAAATTTAAACTCATTTACAAGGCCTGTAGATTGAATTCCGGTGTGATAACAGTGTTTAAGTTAGTATGCAACTTTTCTTCGTTAAATTTTGATCGCCCGGTTGGTGATGTGTAGTTGTTCCAGGCCTTGTCCATAACAGCAGACCGTAGCGGGCTCAGTACTTCTCCTTTCCATTCTGGAGTGCAGTTTGTTCTGTCGGCTTTACATACATTCTGCACAAAATAAGCCAGACATGTTGTTTGTTCGCTTTTAACAAAATGCAATTTTTTCTTGTAAATAGTAATGCCAGTCCATTTTAATATTTCTTTTCATTTTTCTGACAGGCAATATATTATTTTACATCGCAAATTAACAGTATTTTTTATTCTTGTTTAATTACGTGATCAATATGTCAGATCTTTAGCTAGATGCTGTTCGTGCACTGAATAAGTTCTAGACACAATGATATGTTAAACAAGGCTGCAAAGCATTAGTCTGCAGAGTAGTAAACAGAATTTCCAACAGAGTTCTCTGCAATGTGCTGAGATTATTTTCGGCCTTTTTATATAATTGTGGAAGGATATTTATGAAAATCACGTTTTGGGGAACTTGAGACCGTCTAATGACATTTGCCTGTTACGGCTTGTTTGGATTCGGTTTTTGTGTTACTTATGCTTTGGGTATAAAAGAACAAGTGAAGAAAACACTTGTAGACAATTTAAATATATTTTGTAGCTTTGGAGATTTTTGTGATATTTCTGTAGATTTTTGTCACAAAGTAATAAATGAACCTTTTGTATCGACTAATTCCATGTAGTGTCTTCTTTAGTCAAGAAATTTCCCCCCCTTTTGGAACCTAACTTTCCCTAATAGTCTTCTGGAGCCCAAAATATTCATTTGGGACAAAACTAATAAAAAAAACTAACCTTGAACTCCTTTAGTTTCACTCTGTTGGTGCTGTGTGAAATATTTGCTTCTTAGTAATACTTATTACATTATATCGCACTTCCTCTTCACCACTACATATAATCCAGAGGTGAACATTATTTCACAATTTAATCAGACTGGTAGCTAATATACATATACACCACCTGCTGTACAACGAGAAGTTCTGTATTTTTGACAAAAAGTTTATTTGTTGGTTCTGTTTGATTTTTGGCAGTTATTTGTGTGAAATTTAATGAATGAATTTACGTTACTTGAGGAGCTGCTTGGGCCAAAGAGATAAATTTTCACCGTAATGCGATTACCATGTACAAAATGAATCTATTGACGAAAGAACTTCTTCTTATAAAGCGCTGCGATCTGTATAAGGTTCTGGCTTGCTCAGCTACTTTCTTCCAACTGTTTTCTATGATACCTTCTTCCAATTGCATTCCATGCACTCATGTTTCGGAAGTGTAAGTTACTGTTGGGCGAATTAACGTGTTATAAAGTTGTAGTTTGACGTTTCGGGATATTAATTTTGATGTAAATAGTTTTTTATGAACATGGCATACCAAGAACAGACATCAGAAAGTGGCTCAAATACTGAATCAGGTCCTGTTATTCACAGTCAAGTCGCTGTTATCTTGGAAACCCCTGATAAGTTTTATAGACCTGTCTAGCACTCAATAAATGCAAAGAATTCTCCTGTTATAGCTGTGCCTTCTTCTTCGCCCTCTAGCCAGGTGCCTTTTATATCAGAAACTTCAATCTCTTAAGCCCATCATCTATAAGCTGTTTCGTCCTTTGAGTGGTGCCGAGCTCTCTGCTATTATCTGCAGTGTCTGTCAGTGTTGTTTTGGAAACCAGAGTTAAGTGTTGCCTCAACCCGTGGTTCACAACCTGGCTTCCGCGAAGCGACTGTGTTCGCCGAACAGTTAGTGTTAGTGGAGAAAGGATACACACTAACTATAGCTGAGTTTGGACGTTTTCTATTTATAACGGAAAGAAAGTTTCTGTTTTAACCATCGAAGACTAAAATTAAACTGTGTTATATGATGATTCAGTTTGTACCTCACGTAGAACAGACGTGTTTACAGGCGGTCAATTATGTGTAGAGTAATAATCAATGCTTATTGTGGGCCTAAGCATTATACAGAACACTAATATTCAGAGTGTTTAATGTTAACCCTGGGCGTATGTATATATTCCTTAATCGGTTAAATCATTTATTGTTTGATTTTTTTAGGACGCCCTTAATAACACATTATATGGATCGAAGGGAGCGATAGTGAGTAATTAATTGGGAGTGAAATGGAGGGAACAGGTCGTTGCCTAATAAGGACATTTCTAGGCATCTGATTAGAAAGGTTGAGGAAGACCACAAAAACCTCATTCGGAGAATGCAAGTCCAGTTGAGCTAACATGCTCGTTGAGAGATGGTGGAAACCTACAGTATCCAGTCTTGATGGGCCACCAGGAACCTTAATCAGATGCGTTTGCACTGTGCCTCTGTGGAGGTGTTGTTTTGGGATTTAGTGCAGACACAGTACTGCGTTGTCACTGATTTGACGACCAGATACCGTACTGTATCCTAGAGAGGGCGGGGCTTCTCTGATGCGATTGATCCGATTACATTTATGACTAAGGACGGGGCTGTCTTATTGGCAGGGCACGGATCCCAAGACCGTCTGGCATACTGAAACACAATGACGTCCGGTGATTATTTTAGAGTACATTCCACTAACATCCTTTTAAGTGTGTTTCCTCACTTAGGCATGTACTCGTACGTACCAACTTTATACATGTATCGGGCAAATTACGTTGCTTATGAATGAGATTAACCAATGATAATTGTCGAGCGGGCAGCGCTTCTGCTACATGTTTGGGAGGTTCTTGGTTCACAATTTGCCCGTAAAGCTGTTGTCTCGGAATCAGACTTTATTAGCGCGCCGAGATTTTTAGATTTCATGAAACATTCCCTTCAAAAAGAGCACTGCACTTTCGAATTATTTATACACTTTACATAATACCTAACTGGAACATTAATTTTGCTATTTTGTCCTGCAGGTCCGGGTTACTGTTCTGGACAGGAATGACAGTCCGCCATCATTTCACGACGCACCGCTGGAATACTCCGTATCAGAGGATCTTCCTATTGGACAGATGGTGGCTACCCTGAGGGCCACCGATCCTGACACACTGGGGCATCTTACGTATAGTCTGGTGTCTGGGGACGAGGGTCACTTTCAGCTGGACACGGCGGATACAGGTGTTCTGCGACTGAGGGAGGCTCTGGACAGAGAAGCGAGAGACACCTATCGACTGCAGGTTCGGGCCTCTGACGGGGTACAGCACACTGACACTACGGTCACGATCAAGGTATGCCATCGCTGTTGCACACACTATATATAGACACAAGTTTTGAATTATTTCATCAACGCCCTTGCGGCCGCCCAAATACCCTGATCCTCTTGGTGTTTGTGAGTATGAATATGAAGGAAGTTTTAGATACGCGGTCTGCAATTCAACTTATTGCGTTCGAAGACTAATGATTAGAGAAGATTTTCGTCTACGTCCAGACCGGCCATGAGGCCCACCCAAACTCCTGTAAAATGAACACCGGCTCCTGTTCCAAGGGGTAAAGCGGCCTAGGCGTGGTTTCGACGAAAAGTCCCCTTCTAGTTTCCAGGTTGTGTATGGGTAGAGCTATTCTTCTGCAGCCCCTCTGTTCTTCATGTCATGTTATAGGGTGACCTTTACCTTTACCTTTTTAAATTTAAGTTATATTCGTATAATCTGTTGCTGCTTACGGCTAGAGCTTCCAAGTTTTTGTCCAGGTTTCCCGACTAAAGTTTTGTAAGCATTTCTCCCCTCATACCTGTTCCTTTTCCGCTCAGCTCTTTTGCTGAAACGCATGTATAATAGTTGTTTATGAGTTTTAATTATGAAGCTTCTCGTTTTGTAAGTAGTTCTATTTCACCCCCGTGGTGTTACAGCCCAAATCGAACCTAGGCCGCCTGTTTTTAGGTCACTATATCACACTCAATTCGACACACACACACACATACACACACACACACACACACACACACACACA
>Ga0123355_10008204_pt1 | contig 15776 bp, 8 predicted proteins | sample TergutEmb28metaG_3_FD_89872 | JGI IMG/M metagenome (GOLD analysis project Ga0123355, IMG submission 89872) | Embiratermes neotenicus P1 segment gut microbial communities from Petit-Saut dam, French Guiana - Emb289 P1 | ecosystem: Host-associated > Arthropoda: Insects > Digestive system > Gut ... | reverse complement strand
GTGTTTGTGTTTGTGTGTGTGTGTGTGTGTGTGTGTGTGTGTGTGTGTGTGTGTGTGTGTGTGTGTGTGTGTGTGTGTGTTTGTGTGTGTGCATGTGTGTGTGTTTGTGTGTGTGTGTGCGTGTGTGTGTGTGTACTGTCCCCGTTCACAGTTTTACTAATTTACAAATATTCACTAAACTTTGTATCGACTTATACAATGCTGTGTCATGTCAATTTAATGTAACACCCCTGCATTTTCCTACGGCAGAGAACTCCAGAAGGGAAATCGTATTAAGTTGGAGAACAGGAGAGTCATATGTGGATTCAAGGCGAGCATCTCTCAAATCCAACAAATTTTAGTTATTTAATGGTAGAAATAAGGAGTAAGAAACAATTAATTTACTCATTTTTGGTCTATTATTTTAATATAAAAATTTTCAGCTTAATTAAATTTCCAGTGACTATAGTGATAACTGTACAGCCTTTGTTCTTAAAGAACTTAGAGTTTGAAATTTCTTGTATGTGCACCAACTTGCAGGTGTGCGTCTCTTCCTTTGTGCGTTGATGGAAGCTTCGTATTAATTACTGTAGTTGTTACAGATTTGTAGTCTACCTGTCTCTTTGAAAACTTGAGGATGTGAGAACATAAATGTCTTTAAGTTTACTGCGAAACTTTCGGCCCTCTTAAAGCTTCTTTTAGGATCCTGGACTTTTGTTTGAGAGATATAATGTTATAATCTTCTCTGGTTACTGAGTGAGTTTTCTTGTCATTTTGATTCATGTTTGCAGGCAAATATCACCATAATATCTCCAGTCAAGCCAAACCTATCCTATTCCAAATATTTTATAAATATTTAGGAACTTACTGCACTCCATTCAACGTTATAGAGTGTTTAATTTGAAAATAAATAGGCAAACAATTCAATAAATAAATAAATACTTATTTTTTAAAGTAATTGTTAATCATAATTCAACACCTAACAACAATTAACTGTGATATTTGGAAAGAATAAAAGCTTTGATATATCAGGAAGAAACATCGCTTGGGAGCAAAGGAATAAAGCTTTAAATTGTGCTCAGATTTGAGACAAACTCATGTGTGGGAAACTCGACCTTAGATCGCTTGTAACATGGATCGTTAATTCGAACTCCTGTTGAGACAATCATTAGGTCTATGTTCTTTCCCTTTGTGACGACGTACAAAATATTGAAAATAAACACGCTTCCGAATAAATTCTCAATCAGAAAAGATCAAAGTTCATTACTGAGGACAGACGAGAAAGGTTTAACGGAATGTGAAATTAAAAAAAGTATCAATTTCCACCTGTTCCCTTACAGCGGACCCAATGTCGAATGGAGCTTCTGTGTTCTTCATTATCGAAAGCCCACTTGTCGTTCGTTATTGTTGGCAGTGTCCCCTATAAGAACTGGTGTCTATATTCTTCCATTACATGTTACGGCTGCAAGGGTTGGACACTCAAAGTATATTGCCACTTACGTGTGAGTGATGTAGATAAACACTGCACGCCACTTGTAGGATATTTTCCTGTCGGTCCGTAGTTTGCTGCATCTCGAGGTATATAAAAGCTTATAACCTATAAGGTCACACGTACGAAAGCAAGGACAGCTCAGACGACGTAGTTACTAGGCTACTCACTGGAAAAAGGAGGAATCGAAATTAGATTCTAAACAGGAACAAGTGATGTTTTCCTTCGGCAGATCGCTCTCAACCCACTACACAATGGGTAATGCAGATTCTTCTTCCAGGATAAAGCGACTGTAGCTTTACGTCTACTGCAGGGGTCAGAAATCAATGGAGTGTTCTTTCATCCTTTCACACTTATTAATTGTTGATGCTTAATTTTTCGTACGTACAATAACTGCCATAATTTAGACATTTATTAAACAAATGGTCAAAAGGAATAGCTTGAACAGAAGTTCTCTAAATATTCCTTATAAAATTTATACTCAAATACAATCTTGTAAAAAAAGACTGATAATTAGATACCGACGTTTTGGAGGAGCTTACTGGTTTATTTGTTAAGTATAATGTCTGTGCACTATTTTGTGTTATATGTACAGCACATATTAGAGTGAATTTATTTCCCTGTGTAAACTAGGATTCGTAAAGTTTACTCTGTCTGAAACTGGAATTGCTCAATAATATTTTATGGCAATGTGACTGAAGAACAGAAATGTGTAAAGACGCTTTTTGGAAGTCCTGTGCATTAAGTCTACAAGAATTTGTAAAAAGATATATGGGTTCCATTGAAACATCTGATAACGGAATTACGACTATAGAAGCGAAGATTTATTGTGGATGGGTATAATTGAAAGAAATAGCCAGTTTTGCGAACGTTTGCTGCAATGAATTAAAAAAGATCTTATCGAAATTTTATCGTTTACGTGGGTAACAGTAAACTAAGCATCTTAACGGATCAATATGACAGTATATTTGAACTGCGTAACAAATTGTTAGAAAGTGCCCAATGTCGAATCATGAACGAATATGTCACCTGTTTAAGCACACAGAATTCTAACAGAAAAATAGACGTGGTTTCCTAACAAGATGTTCGTTTTTGACTTAGTAAAGAGACCTTGAGATAGATTATATTTTTAAAAATAATATGAAAGTAACATAGACCCAGCCAGCAAAATTCTGAGCTTTTATAACAAGCCATGTAGTGCACACTCCTATTAATTTACAGACGTGCTTCAAAAACCAACAATTCCACTTATTGTATTGAGTCCGAAAAGAAAACTCTGTTTTTTTTTGCCTCCCTTATTTTCATTGCCTACCCAGTAGGAGTTCTTTATTAAAATTATTTCAGCCGTCTAAAACCCAAACAATGAAAAATATGCTGTAACTCAGATTCTCAGAAATTTCATGATAAAATTTAAAGTATTAAAAACAAGTTTTATTCACATGTGATAATTTAGTTAAAAAAAAATAATTGCCCTCCCTCACGAGAACACAGAAACACAAACGTGCAAATAAGTTACTGAGAACCTTTAAAAGTTAAAACTTCTGTAGTATTAGTAGAGTACTCCAAGACGTATCCTAGGGTCTGAGAAATTAAGTCAAGAACATAAGGCAAGCTACATCTTCCGAAAAAGATGTGTAAGCTCCTTATCACTTCCACAACTTCTGCGAAAAAATTTTTTTCTAAAAATAATTATTGCAAATATAAGTTGAGGAAAAGCTTTTGAAAAGAAGCCTGCTGTAAAGTCCGTACATATAAATGCTTCTTTTGTACATTTTGTACATAGCGAATGGTCTAAAATATGGTGAGGATTTTTCAACCTCTGTTCTTCATTCAGCTTTACATTAGTACATTAACTCGTGTTGGCTGTACTCAAAAGCTTTTCAAATATGATGAACTACTACACATCCCTTTCTGTTTTAGAAATGTGAGTTCATCACACGAGCAAACAAATAAAAGTATAGCGAACTCTGTATCTAATTAGAATTCAGTGAAGTCGCATGAGAGTCTCGAAGTGAAATCTCACCCGCACCATACCGTACAACTAGATGTGATTGTGATCAACCTATCAGTTCGGAAGCATTTCACAAGGGAACAGACTCTTTGTACAAATTGCTGGACATTAACCACAGATGTAGTAGTAAAATATTTTCACATTTCTTAGGTAACTTCAGAGTTGGGAAAATCAGGTTGACTAAAAGAAGCGTTCGCCTATGTTTCATTATTTCAAGGCACAATGAAAAAAGGAAAGGACAATTGCTTTTAAAATAAAGAACTTTGCAAAGTGATAAAATTTGGCGATATTAAGTTGAATATCAAAGCACAATTGTAGAAATCACTCGGAGGATTAAATTATATTAAGAAGAATGCATAACAAGGATCTTTGCTTGTTTATTCTTGGTCTTGCTTTGTTTCACGTAACTGAAACAAAGCCGGTATATCAGAGGTGGTCGATATTAACGAGCCAGAAAAAGTATGTACATTGTGACACAGTGGTGCCTTCGGATCTTTTCGTATTGACGTGTCCACCTAATTCGTCTTGTCGGAATACTTTGGTTTTCACGCATACAAAATGCTCTATTATGCTTTGTGTATCCTCTACCTAAGATAAACACACTTGTAATAAGAGTACGAGGGAATATCAGCGACATTTTAATTAATGTCACAGCCTCGCTTGGAAAGCAGGATGCACCACTAACAGAGAAATGGATTCAAGGTTTACAACCAACTGAAATAATTCCTTATTCGTTTCCTAGAACCATCGTGGAGATTAATGAAATTACACATACTTAAAACGGTCTGGGTTGTACTCTCATATAAATTGAACTGGATAATAAACTAATTTTTATTTTTTGTTACACGAACTAAAGTAGGTTATCCCAATAACATTTTTGCGCCGAATTCAAATATGTTGTTAGTTTCTTTCTGTTACACAAACATTTTAAGAGACACGTAGTAGAATTTTGAAGAAAACCATTATTTAACTTACTTTACAGAGACTATATACTTTACCTAAAATATAACAGTGGATAAATTGCTGATATATTTTACCCTTGGAACATCTCTTCTAAGTATCCAGCAATAATCAATCTACATACAGGGACCACATTTGCCTTGGTACCGCTTTTCCACGGTGGAAATATCTTGGTGCAATCAGTCTCATTGCTCAGTCCTCACTGCCCCTACATTTTCCGGGAAGAAGTCTTAGTGAGAGTCTAAGAAATGCAACTTTAAAGACATGTTACACCCCATTACACACCATATATTGATAGTTTTCTGTCTTATGAAATTCTCCCAAAATTTGTAGTGATGTTTATGAAAGATTTTCATGTTGTTTTTTCCACTTCATTTAACTGATACTCAAATTTTAAGTCCTTTATTAACTGTCGTTTTTGTGGTCCAACTTATAACCCTTCTTTGGTTAGCATTAATTATCTGGGAAAATTTATTTTTTTTTTCAAATATATAAATCCAGAGATTTTATCTGTTATCCATGACGACATTCATATGAGTCCGATTTTGACGAACAAAGGAGGTAAATAAGCTTTTGGGGGTTGTTTAATAGAGTATTTAAACGAGTCTCATTCAGACCACTGTTTTTGGACGTAATGGTTTTTCTTACCCTGCTACCCACACACAAAGAAATCACCGAAGCTTTATGTAGCCAGACTGCAAACCAAAGAAGGCAGCAATGAACTTTAAATTCCCACACATATTCTAAATGTTTTTTATGCTGGATCTTTTCCAAAAGTGGTTCCATATTTTCATAGGACTCTTTCATGCTAGAGGCGTGGGCTAGGGATACAGATGGAAATTTAATCCTGTTATGTACAAGAACAGATTTTAGGCCAACTTTTGAAACGTCCGTAAACAAAGGCCAGTTAGTTGGAATATATTGTTGCCCAATACACTCTATAACAGAGCGAACATAATTACAAAACACCAGATCGTTTTCTTGAGAATTAATTTTGGCAATTTTTATAGAAACATATTTCAATATCATGATGCAGAATATTCCACCATTATAGTCTGGAACCTAAAACACCAGCTTATTTTTCAGACAAATACAAATCAAGGACAAGATCGTTAAGATCTCCTTGTGACAATAAAAGGGGTACAGATGACGAAAAGCTTGCTTCAAATGTCCGATTGGAATCAATATTGTCCCCTTTCTGCTCTTCGTTATCTTTAACAGAAACAACAATTATCGTCGCTATACTTCGTGTGGATTGGGTGCAAACAACTTTTCACTGTGTGGGAGAGGGCTCATTGCAGATAGAAAATCCGGATATTTCATTGTGTTTGGTTTTGGAGGTGATACTTGTTATGTTTGTAAAACATAAGTAACAAAACTTGAGAAGTTTCTTAGTTCCTTCCAAACCACGCGAACAGTGAAAGGCATTTGGTGCGAACTAGTTACCCATCCTGGGACAAACCCCACACACAGTACAAAACAAATATGAAGGGCAGAACTTTTATCTTTGTCACCCACTTTATCGTCAAATTAAAACTCATTACATTTCTTAATGAATGGGGTAAAATTTCGCCTGTGGAATTTGAATGTCAGTTCACAACACACGTAACGAAAGGATGGCAGGATGATTTAAATACTTCCTTGGCATGATAAAAATATAATAAACATAACTTTTTTCTACAAAACATTTCATTACAAGAACACACAACAATTGCAACTAATCACAACGCAGTCCGGCACGCCACTAGCAGTGCAGTGTTCCTCAAGCAGAACTTACTGTTAGAGTCACGTCCCATTGTGTCAATACATGTTTGAGCTTGCACAGTCTGGCTGTCTGTGACTGAGCTCACATGCCTACTGTTTTTTTTACGATCAAGTATTCATGACCTCACTATGTTTATATAATAAAGTGCCTCAACCATATTTAAAACTTGCTGATAACCTGACAAAGAAAAATAAATTTGCTGAAATTGCATTGTAAAAAACTTTGTCACAAAAGAAATGTGACAGAGCAATTACAATAAAAGTTTTGGATTCAGCGGAGAAGAATATGTAAGAAGCACAAATTAGTTTTCATTTGACAAAATTAGGTTTACCATTTTTATACTTAATTCTAATACATTAGAGGCGGCTCTTCAATTTATCGTGAAAGCGGTGCAGTTCGTGCTCGGTTTAAACTGACCGTACATGAAAAAGGGGCTAAGAATATTTTGTGATATGAGCCAGTGTATTATTTTGCTGCAAAAGAGGAATTTTAAATCGTGTATGACAGAAATGCAAATGGTGAAGAATTTCATTACATATAATTACTAATTGATGGTCCTGAAGATTATGTCCCAAGTAGTACTTTCGCACCCACAACGCATTACACGCGTACCTTAACATCATGTAATACGTTGGACAGACATGGTGTCAGATGTTATTATTTAGTAGCCATGAATGCTCGAAGAGTTTAGACTAATTGCCGCCATTTTGGTCCATATTATGAGTGTTTTTTTCCAAATATCAAGTGCTTTTATTTACAGTAGCTTGGTCAATTTGGTTCTGTTTGACATCAGACACATCAATACTGTAAACTGTTTGCTGTCAACCGCTGCTTGCCGAAAGTTTCGATCATCACCTGCCCTCGGCCCTTTTCACCATCATGTAATATTTACACTGTTTGGAATGTGGATTTGATGTACCTGCGGATGGCCTTCAACAGGGCTGAACACGAGTCCTCAGAGGCTCCTCCTTTGGAGACTGTGTTCCCTTAGCAGCTTCACTCAGGTTTAATAGGAAATTTTATGCACAACACCACCAATTGTTCTGTGAATTCACGCATCCACTGACTGAAAAGAAGAACATTTCCATAGCTAAACGGGTCGAGTGATAGCTCGATTTAAGTACTCGTGCCATGCAGCCTCTGCGGGTACCAGCTCACAAAAATACATTTTGTTGCAAGATCGGTTTTCGTGAAAGACAGTTGTAAATGGATGCCAATACTGCAGTTGTGTTGTATTTTCTGATGCTGTTAAGTCACGCTGAAACTGTGTTTGAAGATGACTTCAAACTGGCAAAAATTTCATATATATTTTTCCCGGTTTGCACGTGTCTTCGGAATGTTCTTTTATGTTTAAAAGAAAGAACGTGTCCCAAAAACTTTTCACTTATTTATAATTTTTTTTCCTGTGTAAAAGTAGCACTTCCGGAACATTTCATCTGAATTTGTGCAAATATTTGTACCATGTGCATTACCACACACTATCTTTCACAAAACATCATTGGGGCTGCAGATGAGTCACACAGAACTTTCCATGTGTTGCAAAATTATTTTTGAAAAAGCCTCGATCCCCGGTTAGGTTTATGGCATAAGCTCCCCTAGGGGAACTGACTGTCGTTTTGGGTCACCTAAAATAAGGGTGGCTGTTGAACACACTGTCAGGGAATCACGAATCGTGATACAATTTATAAGGGAGTATAAAATGTGTTTTGTGTATTCTTTGAACAAAGTACACGTAGCAAATAAGGATTGGAAAACCTGAATAGTTTTAGATGAAACCTTTCATTGTTGACGAATAAGAAATTGTATTTAATTTTAGCTTGTATAAATCTAAACATACTATAATTTTACACGAATTTCGAACCGAAACTTAAGTTTCTTCACATGGCTCAACACACAAGGTATTAGTAGACTACCATAAAATGTAGACATCATGCTTAATTTTTTAATATAGTTTGCATTAAATAACTACGAGGGAAATACTTCATTACCTCACGTAGAGTTGCATCTAGTGAGTTCCATACCACCAAAGAATTAAAACCTGTAAATATTTCGCCAAATTTGAAGCGTCCATCGCAAGGAATATAACGACTGCTGTCTTATGGAATCACAGGCCATGTAGTCTGAGAGCTGTGAATCAAGGTTGGGTGAGGTATCATAATAAATGCAGCAGGTTTCGCTGAAACGCCTGTAAACATCTATCAGACCACGTCATTACAGTTAAGAACACGATATGATTCGTAACCCTGTGTCTGGAAGTAATTTATATCACGAATTGCGTAAGAGTTTCAAATCTTATTGAATTTAAAAATGAAGAGAATTTTAAAATTATCCCCTACTCGACAAACAGCACAAGAACAGAGAGCATACGAACTAGAATTAAAGTGTCATTATTAACCACTGAGAGTGCTGCTGCACAAATAAAGGAAATAAATGATAATTTTAGAGTGTTTTGTATTTGCAATTAAAAATATCTTCAAACAACGTCGTTCTGGGTACAAAAATTAAAATTCTTTTTAGACAAATGTAGATTTTCAGGAACGGAATTAACACGCATTTATCAAACAAGTTTTAAAATCACTTAAACACATTTTCTGGACCAGAACCACGATTTCATTCACAAGAGCTCCATAAAACGCGATTGTGTTAAAGGGTATATGAACTAGTTTTTTTTCAGATGAAATTGCCACTGCCGGCACAATAATATTGTGTATTTTTTAAGGTAACTGGTGAAACTTCAGAGCAAAATACGGTTGTATCTTCTATTCTAAAGGACAAGAGCAACCATTTTCTGAGAATCTTCAGAAACCACATATCCACCTGTAATTTTCCATCACACATAAAACTACGTTTTTAATCTTCACTTTCACAGAACTTACGTAACATCTCAAAGTTATTTTCTTTATACGGGAGATTTTTGTGACAGCTTGGAGTATCAAAATATGCGTGGATTAATCTGGCCTGATTTCCTACTACCTGTTATCACCTATTCGATATTCATTTCTGAGCGTGTGTTTAAATATGGTTACATTATTCATTTAAATTCTATTTTATAACCTTTCATGATAAATTTATCCTAGGATTCGAAGTTAATTAACCTCTATAGTTGACTCAATATTTTCCACCAAACTAGGAACCAAGAAACCGTTTTATGAATCATAAAGGAAGAGGTAAATAAGATAAAATATTCCTCGGAAAAAGAAGCGCATGAAATGTGGAAGTGCAAACAGATCTTGGAAAGAGAAGAGAACTTATACAGAAGTACATATAAGACGGGAGCAAAATTTGCATCAGATTGGCACTGTTCCTTCATAATTAGGGAGAATAAAATAAGAGAAATTTACTTAATTATGCACGCAAAGTTAGTGGAAAGTGACTTGCTTGCAGAAAAACGATTTTATAAAAGATAATTGTCTACTTAAATACGACAAATAGACATTTGAATTTTACTGATAGCTTCACATGTTCATGTAGAGTTGTCTGTCATAGTAAGAAGAACATATGTTGAGGATTTTGAAATAATCCTAGGGAATGTTTGCATCATTCAGAATGTAAGGACAAGATTCTGGAGAACATCTTGTAACGAGAACCTTCGCAATTTTTACCCACTGCAATATATTATTAAATAAGTAAAGAAAATCCGTGCAGCAAAAGTCTGCTTCCAAAACTACTAGTCGCTCACCTATTCAGGACGTTATAATTTCTTTTAACTATATCCAGGATTTCACTTGCATATTCAAAATCTCTCCACCTGACCTAGGCCCGAGCCACCAGATGAATCATAATAATGTCCTTATACTATTGTTCCTCCCTTCTATTTCTAGGGTAAGATTTTTCTACTAAAATTATGCACTCTGTACTCGTGCGAAGAATTCACACGTATAAAAAATAAAATATCTAATAAAAAAAATGTGTTTATATTTATGAAGCTTTGGAGCACTTATCGATATGCAGTGTTTGATATTATCAATATATATCAATTTATCATTTTCTATAAATTGACAATGATGGCGATGATAACGAATTTAATGCTTAAAAGATCTTAATAAAGAAACACTAGTCTGGGCTTACTACTGCTTAGTGCTGAGTTATTTCTTTCTTTATTTCTTAAAATAATATACCGTACTTGCAACAGTGGTAATTATAAATAACACCCGCTGTTATCTTATGTTTATTGGACTGTGCATCATCTTGATAGTTGAATAAAGAGAGACCAACTTGATGTCACTAGTTTTATTATTTCATTATTTAATGTTCAACATGTTTCGGTTGTTAATACATCCATCCTCAGGGGTTTGCGACTTATTTGTTGAGTTTTTTCATGGGTTGTATTACTCTGGTTCGATGTGTGTTGGTGTTACGTTGTGGTTTGGCTGTGGTGGTGTGGTATCCGTATGCGGGCTTCAGGAAGTTGGTCTCTTTTTATTCAACCTGCTGTTATATTTAAAAACTGCATTTTGTCCACACAATGAATATATATTGTTCATATTGTTCATGCAATCAAGAGTGATTACTTACACGGGCATTTCTAACAGGCATGATGGGTTTTGCTTTGATTGGTAGATAGTTGTTAATGTTTCGGAACACTCTGTCCGTCCCATACCTACCAACACTACACAACAACCAAGAAGAGCAACGACCTTAATTACACTGCGGCGGAAGCCTGAAATAGCACTTGACCATCTTTGTCTTTGTGATAGAAAATGAGTTTTGTATAAAATTTCAACGACCTGTACATGCGAAACAAACAAGATTTGGCATAATCGCCATTATGATGTCCGAATTGACAGAGACCAGGAGTGCACTAATCCCGTAGTCGCAGCGACAAAACACTTTATGGAAGATGCTAATATTTTTGGGTTCTCAGAGTGGAACTTCCGAATTTTAACAACATGGCACGTAGAATTTTGAGATGGTTCCATGAAATTTGGAAAATTTGTGCACTCCTGCATATTTGTGTTCATTTACCAACATAAACTGTACTAATTTCATTAAACTTCTTAGAATGTTTATATTTAAACATGTGCACTTGACAAGAAACTGGACACCGGACACAAGACAGATCCATCTTTCAATCGCACAAGAATTCCGAAGACGATTATTTGTGCAAGGGTCAAAATCACTAATTCATAAAATCTGGTAGTGTGTCCAGGAGGGAAGAGGGGAGGGCGATTCGGCGCCAAGAAGGAGAGACTAACTGGCCGTCAGATGATCATTCATCAAAGTGCTGATGTACTTAACAAGTCTGAGCTTGCCTACGTGTTTCGGCATACTAATTTATTCCTGAGATTTAATATGAGGTCAAACGGCGTCTAGGAAGTTGTGACGTCACAAACAACCAAAATAAGGGTTACATTTCGGCGGTCACAACCTACGAAGTCCGGGAAACAGTGCGAGTCTGCGAGACCCCACACAACTTTGGTCATGGACTTTGGCAAGAGTTGATGTCCGCAGGGATGACGTAAGTGTAGGCCGTGTGGAATTGTCTGCTGAAGATTCCATAAACAGATGAGGGTTTATACGATTTTTAATTAATATGAAACTACACCATTGATGAATTATAATTATTTGATATCACTAGAGATCTACACATTTAACTGCAGTGTAAAAACGAATTGTATGATTGATTGGAACCTTTCATGACAATGGAGAACCATATTCTAATGTTCTCGGTTATAATGCCACGTTAAGGATACATGAAAATGGAGAGCATATAAATTTCCGAAAAGCTTGTGCTAAGCACTTGTCTGTATGTGGTTATAATTCAGAACACCACAATGTGAATAACTGTGTAGAATCTTAATTAAACCCGGAGTCAGGAAAGAAAGAATGGCACAAGCTAAAATTGCAAAGCAGAGCAGACGGTAAAAAAAAGGATTGTGTAGTCCTCGTTAAATTTTGCCCTATAGCAAAGAAACACTGGAAGAGACCACAAAGTTACTGAATAATCAGGGTAAGAAAAGACAAAGTTTGATAAAAAAAAAAACGGAACGGACTGGCAGGTGATGACAGCAATCGTTATGTGCAAGTTGTATTTGTTAGTGCGTTGTAGGTCTGGCGCCATTTGCTAAAACATTTTTAAGGTTCCGTATGATTCAGTAGGTGAAAAAACGTTTGAAATGGGTGACATATAGAGAAATGTTATTACAGAATATATCTCATAGCTGTCATACCTTATATCATAAAAACAGTCCTATGGCGAAAGAATGTGAATGTACTTCAAAGTAAACTTTTATAGGCGAAAGGCTGGAAGTGAAATCATTTTGTTGATTTGCACAGATACATGAAAAGTTAACTTGTGAGTATTTAGTCACTAGCATCAATGTTATGGAAGGGGAGAACTTAAGAGAACTGTCATAAGGATTTAAGAAAAGTTCAAGGAAAACTTGTCTCCGACTTATTCTACAAATTACATCATTTGAGCTATGTTCACCATCATCATAATCATCATCATTATCTAGCTATCACGGAGTTGGGCCACTTGTTGATCCTTCCCGGTTTCACACACACACAGAAGTTTCTTTAAATGTCTACCCTGGTTCCTTCTGCCTTTGGTGTGTGAATTTTTATTATCCTAGGTAATCTGTTACGAGGCATTCTGTTTACATGTTGTATCCAGTTTCTTCTGTAGTCCCTATTTTGTCCAAAAATGGGAACATGTTATATTCAAGAAATAACAATATTCATCAGCAAAGTGGTTCCATAGTCTTGATGGAAACACGATACGCATTCCGAAACACATAACTCTTATAAACAAGGACGATGATGGATAGTGATAAAAGCTTCAGGTAGATTTTCAGTCTTATGTTACAGATTCCGGCTTTTATTCTATATCGGTGTAACGGACGCCATTGCCAATACGCAGTATTACTATGCTATACCTGACTCGACTGGAAAGCAGAAACATGGATTCCAAGCTTCGAATAGCGTAATTGAATTTCAATGTTAATTGTTCTCTATAATCCTTGAGGGTTTCTATCACAGTCTCGTTCTGAAGGCTAAATTTAGCAGCTAGAACAGTTCGCAGATTTAGCAAGGCGCTGAAAACGTAACTGATGTGGGTAAACTTCACAAACTTCGTTACTATGGTAGCCCACCCACAGTGATGTATAAAATATTCCATAAGTTTCACAAATTAATGAATAAGAGGATGACTACTTAGATGGACATAAGGATGCTGGACGCAAAAGCTCATTTACTGCAGCTAAAACCTAATTAATACACGACGTAGGTGCTGATAAATCCTTAGTCCGACCTACTTCCCGATGTCGCAGGACGGAATCGATAGTGCCGCTGGAAAGAGGGGTCTGTTTATGTGTCGAATTGCAAGTCTTTTCTTGTTACAGGGGCTGAAAAGAAGCATGTCAGGCGACGCGCGATTTCAACAACATGGACACGTGAGCTATCATCAAGTTTTTCTCCTGCAAGGCGAGGTGCCGAAGGAAATTAACGCCATTCTGACAGAAACATTAGGGGAGCATGCACCATCATATGCAACCGTCAAAAACTGGGTGACCCAGTTTAAACGTGGTGATTTTTCCACCTGTGATGCGCCTCGTTCTGGACGACCCAAAACAGTGATCACCCCGGAGGTTATTGATCAAATTCACGAGCTAAATCTTGGAAGACCGCCGGATTTCGGCTAAATCAATAGCTGAGTAACTGAGCTCTCACGTGAGCTAGTTGAGTCCATCAATCATGAAGACGTGGACATGCGGAAGCTCTCCGCGAAGTGGGTCCCTAAATTCCTGAACGCGAACCTAAAGTCAACGGTGCCGGTCGTGTGAACAAATTTTGGAATTTTTTCGGCGCGATCAAAATGATTTTCTGTCGCGATTGGTGGCCATGGACGAAACCTGGTTATATCACTTTGACCCGGAGACAAAGCAACAATCAATAGAGTGGAGGCATAGCGGCTCACCCCGCCCCAAAAACGCCAGAGTGGAAAAATCCGCTGGAAATATTCTTGTCTCGATTTTGTGGGATCAAGACGATATCCTCCCATTGATTATCTTCCAAAGGGCCAAACTGTCAACGTGGAGTATTACTCATCTATGGTGGTGCAATTGAAGGACATTTTGTAGGAAAAAAGCCATGGGAAGGTCACCAAGGGGGTCTTGTTCGTGCACGACAATGCCCCGGGCACTTGCAACCCCGAAGAAACTGGCCTACCTGGGATTTCAAAATCTTGATCACCCACCCTATTCTCCGGATCTGGCCCCGTCGGACTATCACTTGTTCCCTGGACTGAAAAAACAATTGAACGGTCGCCATTTTTCGTCCGACGCGGAGGTCGTTGCTGCCGCGGAGACCTGGTTGAACGGACAAATTTCTGATTTTTTTTTAGGTTTCTTGCAAAAGTGACAGCAACGAGCTAAGAAGTATTTTGAGCTTCGTAGGGAATATTAAATCCCGAGTTTGGTAGCTGTAGCTTGTTTCCTTCCTGGTTGGGCAAAGGACTTATGAGCACTCCCTCACATTAACACACTACGTGGATGTAGTACTCTCACACACAGCCTTCCCCTAGCTCACTAGCGGACTGCATGTAACGTTAAACCTATAAACACATTTTCAAGTAAATAATATCCACAACGTACCAATGCGCCTTATAAAGATATTCTGATTGCTAAAATTGGGGAGAATTAACATACATTAGTAAAATACGAGAGCTACATCATGCACACAACGAATTTTTTTAGCTCAACAGAATATGGTATGTAGTTTAAAACAAAGATAAAAAACACATAAATTAACGTCGACTAAGCAGCAACATTTTAGAGGTACGTGTCTTTCATCGAAGGCACAGGGTGTTTTAAAAAGTACTTAACTATAGAGGGAACTGGATTATTTTAATAATATATTTTATTTATAATATTCTTATATTTATTATTCTACTATTTTGAATAATAATAATAATAATAATAATGAAATGAACAAGATAATCGTTGTTTGTAAAGGACAGGCCTCTTTCTAAAAATAAAACAAATTCTTTTTGCTTTTTATATGACTACCTGGTGACGGCCACATAGATTGACCGTAACATGCTGTAGAAAAACTATGAGTCTGCATCTTTATTCTAGTAAGTGATGTGTAATTCGGACCTTATAATTAATTATTGGACTGATCAAACAACGGTAGGACTTTACCCCAAAACACTACGTTTTGCATCTTTTAGCTCCTAACCTCTTTGTTGGGCTTTGTTTACTTATGGAGGATTCTATATAAAATACCGATTTTTTGTATGTTAGAAAATTGGGATTGCCAATTCAAATACAATCCTGTATAATTTTCAAATTTACATCTGCATATACTTATCGTGTATGAAGAAAAATACGAAATTCATACAGCCCAATTTACGGACCTTTTTCTACTTCCACTTTAATATTGAAATGAACTGAAATTTCAGCCCATGTTGGGCTAAAAATGTAATACATTATTTGTTCGAATGTGGGATATACGGGGCGTAACAGGAGGAACGGACCAGACTTCGGGAGGGTGTTCCTTATGTTATACTATACCGATATAACCCAAAACACCTATGTCCAAAGTTGAACGGTTACGGAGATAATGGCCAG
>Ga0123355_10008203_pt1 | contig 15776 bp, 11 predicted proteins | sample TergutEmb28metaG_3_FD_89872 | JGI IMG/M metagenome (GOLD analysis project Ga0123355, IMG submission 89872) | Embiratermes neotenicus P1 segment gut microbial communities from Petit-Saut dam, French Guiana - Emb289 P1 | ecosystem: Host-associated > Arthropoda: Insects > Digestive system > Gut ... | reverse complement strand
GGAGAAGTGTGTGGAGTCCCAAGGGAACTACTTTGAGGGTGATTAGGTGTCCAACGCTCCAAGTAAGCCAGTTTCTTTTTCCCGGCCAAAGGTCGGATACTTTTCTAACAGACCACGTATGCATACATACATACATGCATAAACACATACCCTACATACGTACGTACATTCATACACACTTACACAGACACTCGTACACACGGGAAGCCGGAACATGGCCACCCGTGGCACACAGCCTCGTGACTGTGAGAGACTGATTTTGACTGTCGGAATTACGAACACGTAAATGTTATACTGGGTGGCAGCGAAGTTAGGTCTGTGGTTGAATGAAAGGCACTCTTACTTTAATACTGGCCAACCCAGCGCCTCGGACTTGTATTGGTGTTTTTTTTTAACTAATTAACGATACTTTATAAACTACATAGGATATTCAGGGTCGAGTGATACTTCGTTATTGGATGATGAATGGCAAAGACTTGGAAAAAAGCGACTGTTTCTTTTTGCTTTTAAATGTGTCAGCATTTTTTTGAGGAACGGCAGAACACAAGTTGGTCCTCGAAACGAATTCCATACCCGAGAACTACCGATCACGTAGACACAACGATATCCACTATATCGTGACATTCGGTGATATTGCATACCCCTTATATGTTTCTTCGTTTTCTGTTTTAGTTCTTTTCTTCTTCTTCTGTTTATTTATTTTCTTTTCCTTACAACAGGGTTTTCCAGTTCACTGTCAGAATGTCTGAAGTCAGGAATCCATTTCCGTACCTCATGGATGTGTGACGTCCTTACGCTGATTCAGGAACTGTGTAATATCCAGCCTTTTGTTTACACAAAACTCGAATATTGTACGGCATGCATATGGTACATATTTAGCGTCCCGAAACGTGATGTGCTGCGGAGTTACGATTAAATTCGAATACTTTTATAAATCTCTTCAGCCGCCAAGAGTTGGAAGATGCATAGGGACAGGTGGGTAGATTTTGTTTTTGTTTATTAATTCCACGTGACTCACGACTAGAAAATACGAAAAGTGAGAAGGTAGTAGGTATTTTCTGTTCTGTTACGACACCCACTGTATAAACAGATACGAAAGACCTAGAAGAATGTTGTACTGCTTGAACTCTTTGTGTTCTATGTCCGTACATTAAAGAATATTTTATATCCATATGATTAACCGACGAATGCCCATTTGTAAATATGCTGAATCACATATTATTATCCTGCAGCAATATGTTTCGGTCACTCCTGTGGCCATCATCAGGGTGTATTAAATAATAAAAACCTATAACAAGCATGCAATCATTATACAAATAATTGTACAAAAATGTATGATCAAGCCACTTCATTTTACACTTTATTGTTCTATAGCTCTTCTTGTAGTCATAATATATCGAGTTATATTATTACCAAACGGAGCGCTATGGAATAATAAAGTGTAACATGAAGTGTTTTGATCATCTTTTTTTAAACAATTGTTTGTATATTGATAGCATTCTTGTTGTAAGACACCCTGATGATGGTCAAAGGAGCGACCGAAACATTTTGGGGAAGGATAATATTATGTGATTGGGCGTACTTATAAATGTGCATTTGTCCGCTTATCATTTAAGTACAAAATATTGTACTCCATTTTCTGCAGTGGAAAACAAATTGCTTTGTCAATAGAATTCTTGCGTTTATAGCTTTTAAAATTTGTCTGATATAATTTTTTGAGTATCTGATGTAATTGGTGTGATTGTATATATCGCTGCGGTAGTGACTAAACGTCAAATTAAGCATTTAACTCTCGTCCAGGACACCATCCTTCCTGACTTCTGTCAGTTCTTGCAGCTGAGTAGCTACCGCCCCTTTTGCAGTCACCAATTCACCGTCCATAGTAGTCCCTGCATATCATTTTACGGTCCTTAGCCATTTGATGTCTTAGAGACGTCCACCCATCCGGTCGATGTTGACTACTTTGGCGGCCGTAAAACGTCACCGGGTGAAAGCTGAAACAATTCACTTCTGGTACGCACAAAATACGCAGTCAACGTTTTATTCGAGCTTTGTGTGATAAACTTTAGCTTTCTGTTTCTAAATCTACGAATTAAATTTACATACGAAGTTTGGTTCACCGGTACGGCTGTTCGCTTTTGGGTTGTTCATTAGATATTTGCCCCCAAAGTTGGACAGAACGAGAGATGTCCCGAGTTTCTGTTCGTGTTGCATCAGCTTTGGGGATAGGACATTTATCCGAACGTCCGTACCAGGTCACCGAAGCTAATAAAAGTTGCCATTTGGTATCACACCCCCAAACAACAAGGAGGCCGACGTAAATAATCTACTGGTCGTAGTTTATACTTTGAAGTTTTATATTAAATGTATTTTTTAAATCAGAAAACGATATGTTGCTTGTCGCAGTGACCGTGCTGACGTCCTTAGGCTCCTTTGGACACCGCTGTGATCATATATCGCAGCGTTTTACGTCGGTGTGTTTTGTGTTGGCAGAGCTCTTACTGCGGGGAGGAGAGGTCAAAAGTCCAGCCACCTATCTCAGGGCTTCACAAAGTTCTGTGGAAATCATAAGTAAGAAACGAACCCTGAATTTAATACACGTGACGTTCCTCGAAAGTCCATTTAACGATTTCGTCTCATCGAATACCGTTTTCTTAAGCTCAGAACGCCACTGCCTGTGACTGCAAGAAGTTAGCCACGGTTACAGTAAGCATTTGTGTTTAAACGTTCGCTTTGATTGGACTGAGTATCATAATGCTTAGAATCAGCATTACCTTCTTGTGACCAAACACCGTGGTGCTCAGGCGCCATTATTTTTGTCCTTGCGTCTGAAATAATTAAACGAAAGTGAGAAGCATGTAACCTTTTCTGTGCAAAATCTGACCCTTCCGTCCTTGCATTTCCGTTTTCAGAAACACGGCGTCGCTACAGTCGCGCTGGTATTTGGTGGAACCTTGTGTCAACGCTCTGAGACAAACGCCTCTGCACAGTCCTGGCCGACAGACACGCGTTGGCTGGGTGTGTTGTCATTTGTATGTTTTACTCGCGTGTTCTGTTCCATTACCACGATGTTTTGGTTATACTCTCTAGCGGCCGAATGTATCGCCATGTGGTACTCCCATGAACATTTCACAACAGCTACACTTAACCGTCTGCACTGCGGTGTGCATGTTCATACACACAGGTGGTCCGAAATTCTGGCTAGTCGGTAAAAGCAGCAGTCATCTAAACGACCTGATTTTTACGAAACTGTATGTTAACTGAGAGAGCCACAAGAGATAGTTGATGTTACAAGCATTGAAGACTAGCTGACGCACAGATTGGTTTAACTGTCATCACGTGACTATCCCTCTTATTCGCCATCTTGTTTAAATCATAGAACAGTACATTCTCAAGTGTGGGTCATCAGTACTGGAGAGAAAAGTGGATGAGTTTCAGAACTACTGGCAGAGTTGGCTTAACACCGTTTGACTTAAGCGACACGTGAAGAAATTTATCTTTGTTTGAATATGCGAAACATGTTTAGTGACCTACTTTCGGATGAAAAACTTGTTCCAGTTCGGTCCGCTGTTTAGTTCCCAGACAGAAATATTTACTCTGGAGCTTGGGATTCGCTTCATTCGGCACCATCAAACTACACTTTGCTGTTACAGGGCAGAACGTTCATTTACACTCCTTTAGAAGTGTACACTGTTTATTCCTGCAGCGTGTGAAAACTTATGTCAACATCTGAAATATAGAGCATCGAACTATAAATGTTAGGAAGACTAAGATCTGGCGTTTTGGGATCTATCTATTTCGGGATTTTATTTTGTTGATGCCTTGGAAAGACTGATAAAAACGACACAGAAACTCATACAATGATGCACAGGATCCAGTCTTTTTCCTTTAGGGACGAAATTCACATCGGATGCCTCTGAAATACGAATTAGAAGTATTAGTGCTGGATTTTGAGCTGTGGTTTTTCTTCATTGTGCATGAGCAGTCACTGTTATTTTTAAAACAAATCAGAACCGAAGGGCGTATCGATAGAGTGAGTTCAGGGCGGTCCGGATTCAAATCTGAGCCGGCGCTTCGTTGCTTTTTTCAGTTCCTCCAGTCAAATACCGGGGTATGCTACTCAGATTCTTCTTTATCATGGTTCGACACCCCCGTGGACCTAGACCTCCGTGAGATTCCTGGATCACACTCATTCAGACACCATAGTCGGTAGGACTCCTCTTGATGAGTGAACGGTCCGTCGTATAGGCCTTTACCTGACAACACACAATACTCACAAGAGACAGACGTCCGTGTTCCCGGCGGGATTCGAACCCGCAGTCCAAGTAAGCGAGTGGCCGTAGACCCGCACCTTAGATCCCACGGCCACTGGGATCGGCCAACACAGACTTTACAATTTATTATTCATTAATGAAGATTAAACAAAATTATATTATACAGGATGTTTCTGAAAAAAAAAAGCGACCACATTTTAGACACGTGTTCTGTGGGCCAACACGAATCAAAAACTTAATACAAACGCGTGTCGTAGCACGCTTTGTTTGCGCGTACGAGGATCTGAGCTGAGAAGGATGCATCATGTTTAACAGTACTGTACAAGGCGGATATTTCGATCGTCTGTAGTGAAATATTTGCGCGTGTACTGTATAAATTTGAAAGTGGCAATAACGGCGCAGCATCTTAGGACCATTAATATTGATGTCCGAAATGTGATTTCATGTATGGTAACAGTAAGGTGGTCATATTAAAGAACTTGAGCTTCCTTAAACACACACGCTTGTATAAAGTGCTCTCGTTGTGTTGGTCCATTGAATAAGGATCTAAAATATGGCCACCTATATCTGAAACACCTCTTTATAAAAATCAAGTTCGTACCTCACAGAGCACACAGTGTGCTTCCATTATAAAAACTAACTTGTGAATGCTGTGTTGGAATATAGGAGCTCCTTTTTTTTAAGAATCTATGTGACACATAAACATACAGTGTGGAAAAAGTGCAGTATTTTTAGTGTTAAACGTAGCGGTACATATACAAGTAACCAGGCTTCAAACGGTTAGTCAACCTACCATTCGGTACCACTTAGTGTGAGCTACTGACAGCGTCATTAACACCTTAAATGTGCAGTAGAAGTATAAGTGGGTAAACAAGTTTACCATCGTGCAGTCATCCTTACAGAGTCGATAATGTGACAAAGTGCAGAAGTTAACTAAGGTAAAGGAACAGGGTTCTTGATAAGCTGATGGTCGGTCAACTATTTAAGATATTTCCCGCCTTTATGCAGCCCTAAGATTCATTAACATTCACAAGTTCGTGGACTGACTTCTATCCACTTCACACCTTAACACCCGGCTTTATAAACTTTAGAGAATTAAGACAGATAGCTAAAGTTCCATGCGCGCTACAAATGCGTATGCGTGAGTGACGGTATAGCACCACTATTCTTATCCTCCGCACGTGGAACTGAGTAGTCAGCTCTTCACGCCCCGTCTGCTTTATCTCCGGGACCGCCCGTCCGGTACTGAGTGGCTGCACTTCAGAACCGGTCTGGGCATTTTGGGGACTGATGGATAGATAGATTATGTAAACCATGTAAAAGCGAATTCCAATGGAACGATCGAAGTTACGGACTGCAGTATTACTGGGAGCTGACAAACTTAAAATTTAAAAATGGCATACTTTAGGATCTACATTATTACTCAGAAGTGACGAAATTATAGTATATTATTGTATGAGAGGATGACCTCATGTGGTGAGCATGGCACGCTTGGGTCACATGCCGTATTGGAATGAAGATTCAAACCTTCTGGGATATTACACCTTGTTGACGGTTCGAAGGGCGTAGTGCCTTCGTCTTAGTAGGGTAAAGGAGCCGATTATGAGATAGGTTCCTAATATGAGACACCCCAGTTGTGGCCAAAGTAAGTACTGAAATCTTGGTAACCACGCGACCTGCTTCATTCAGACCTTAAAATTTATCTGTGAGCAACAGGAAGCTGTGTGTTGCAGGAGAGAGTTCACAGAAGAGCGTATCTTATTTTTCAGTTCTCGATTTTTTTACGGGGCTCCATTGTACATCAGTTCATCTACCTGAAGGTAAATCCAGAGCTGTGATTATTTGCACACATTTACGTTCATAATGTTAGCTATAGTGTACGTTAGTTACTTGTCTTTTCAAAAGGTGTTCCTAACCCTGAATAATTATTTACATCTCAAGATGGCGAGTCCCTAATATGAGCCAGTCTGGCACCTAATATGAGACAGTATCTCATATTTGGTACCAGTATCTCATATTAGGAGACTGCTGTCATAAAAAAGTTTTGAATTGCTTTGCTGCAAACAGTTTTGCCATCAACAATGCCATCTTCTTAAAAAAAACATTCTTCTGTATTTGGTTTAGATGTCGCCTAGCACAAAATGAAAGAACTGTAGTAAGGAGGCAATGTGTCGTTCCGTAAGAGTTGTAAGAATAGGAGACACGGGTTATTTAAGAGCTCCATAATATTTTTCTGTGCCGAGAGCTGGCTCTGGAGAGGTGCGTGAAGGATACATCCCGTTCTCCAGTGGAGCTAGTAAATGTGCATTTAGGAAGAAGAACTGTTCTACCCAGTGAGCTTGAAAATAAACTTGTCGAGTATTGCATAATTATGGACCAAAGTTACGATGGACTGAGACGTCAGGGCATAAAACGCGTGGCTTTTCAGTTGGCAATAAGGAATGGTTTGATACATCCATTTAACCAAGAAAATTCAGAAGCATGGAAGAAACAGCTTGGATCCTTTTTACAAAGGCATCCAGTAATATCTATGAGAACTCCTGGAGGCATTTCTGCAGCTCGGGTGAAAGGCTTTACATCAGAAAACGTAGCAAGTTTTTTTGACATCTATGAATCTGAACTAAGAAAAGGAAATCATCCAGTCCACAGGATATTCAGTGCTGATGAAAGAAGGATTATAACTGTGCAACATAGGCACAGTAAAGTTGTCAGCATGAGGGGCAAGAAAGAAGTGGCCTCTCTAACATGGCAGTGTTGACACCTGTATGAATGCCACTGGAACATACGTTCCACCATTAATCGAGTTTAGTAAAGTCATTTATAAAAACTCGACCATTTCCCAGTAAGAGACACATATTCCAAGATCATGAATTCGCATGCCACGGATTGGACGAATCTCAAAATAAACGTACCGATGGAGCTGGCAATGAAATTTCACGATCGAGAACATGAAACATTTCTTTCCACAACGCCAATGGTGGGAAAGTCCAGCAGACATCCGACCCATTCCTCATCAAACAACAAAATGTTCTGCTCCTATATACATCGAGCAAAACAATCAAGAGCGAGTTGTGCAAAGCTATTAACAGCTTCGCCTTACAGGTAGCAGTTGCGGGAGTGTCAGTAAAAAAAAATCCTTTTCGCTGTCAAAGAAACCAGCAATAAAAAGGCCATTCGGAACAAAGAGTAAAATTTCTTCAAAGAAGGGTAAAGTAGGCATACAATAGTCATCTGGTGAAACAGATATGGAAATTGAATTTGAAAATGATGACTCTGGTTATAACATAAGCGATGGAGATGTAGAGAGCTTGTACTGCACAGGGGCTTTTCTCGCATGGCAGGCATGGCGAAAAATGGGCTCAATGTGTGAGGTGCTATCATTGGGCGCATGAAGACTGTGGGGTTGAGGAAGACTACTTTGTGTGTCCCATGTGCAGAAAAAAGTGTAAAATTGTAAGTTACATCATGAAATACCTATTATCTCATATTAGGATACCATAATTATTTTAGAGGAATGTGACGTGTCCACATATTTTTTGTTCTGAGATTGTATACTCCTACAAACTGTATTTATAACGGTTTCAGAGTAACGTAGAATGTTTTTTTGAATAGCTGTCATTGTCTGCAGTAAGAAATAGAAATGGTTTACATACTACATGATGTTAAAAAAAAGTATCTCATAATCGGTGCCTTTACCCTACAGTTCTTCAGAGCGTCTCCAGCTATTAATAATTCGATGTGTTTTAAAATCTCAGAACGTAATCCTGAAGACTGAACAGTTGCACAATTATTCAGCTCTAAAATTATGCCAGTCCAGTGCATTGTCACACACGTAAGTTCGAAGCTTGTGATGTCTGTTCAGTGATGGACCATTAATACCAACCAAAATCGTCGCTTAATATCACAAATTTTGATGTTTTACTGACCGTGCATCTCAGTATAATCTTAGTAATTGACCAACTTAATGCACAAATTCTTGTTTTGTAATAAGTTTATTCCTCTACATATTTCGAGCACTGCTGTGCTGTATAATACAATTTTGACCTCCTGATGATGAGCACAATAGTGCTCGAAGCATAGAGGAATATAATAAACTTATTATAAAACAAAAATTCATGCATTAAGTTGGTCAGTTACTAAGATCGAAGCTTAGTAGTTACCATTCATGCTTTACATTCGGCAAGTCCCGTCTTCGAACCTTACCCCGGATACTAGCTACGGTGATATTTCTCGTGATTTTGCTGAGTCACTTTAGGAAGTACTGTAACAGTAGCCTTCCTTAATAGATACGGGCCACTTATTCCTTCCATAGCCACTCCAATAAAACATCCACCAGTTTGACCCGTGCAGAAGAGAAAAGTTAAATTAATTAGGCGAATCCTTGGTGTGAAATTAAAAACAGGTTTCCAAATATGGTATAAAAGCCATTCTTGCTTTTTTTTATTTTGGAAATAGCGAACGGAGTTGTTGAGCGAAGTTGCGAGATGATACTTGCCAGTGTAGCTGCCATGTAGACAGTACACTTGCCCTGTTCTTAATTATGCACCACGCCAAGCAGACCTACGGAGAAATGGAGGTATAGTTGCACTTTTTTAAATTTTGGTACTAAGTGGATGTGGGGGACGCGGTGGTGCAGTTGGTTGGGCACTGCGCTACAAGTCGAAAGGTCGCGAATTTGGTTCCCGAATTTTTTATTGACCTAATCCTTCCGGCCGCACTGTGCCCATGGATCGACTCATTCTCGAACAGCAAAGAGTACCATTAATGCTTTCTAGGGTGCAAAGGCGGCCGGTGCCTAGGACTGACAACCTTGCCACCTTCATGGCCCGATTGTCTATAAATCTGGGAGCCACAACTTCCTGGAAGCTTCAGGGCCTGTCCAGGCCTGTTTAGGGATTGATTTACCGTTACTAAATGGACGTGGGTCGTCACATAGCTACGGCGGTGGTGGCCGAGTGGCACTAAGACAAGTATTTCTCCGAATACTTTGGATTTCTCCTGTCATTATTATTCCTCTCATGTTCCGTATCCGTTCGTGTATTACGGACGTTATGTAGTCGTCAATTAACAGATGAGCATCTACACGTCCCGGCCGCTTTACCTGAAAGGAAAGGGTACCCGATACCCATTGAATGGGAGGCGTGTTGTACCCCAGAGCTAGTATGGACGCCGTGACAAGCAGAAGAATCACGGCCTTCTTTGGGAATCGACCCCGTTCATCCGGTCGTCCAGCCCCTGGCATAGTCATTATACTGAGCTAAACTCGCTTCTAGTACGATAATACGAAACTCCGTTTTCTTCTTCTGTTTTTATCTTTTCTTTTTCTTCTTTGTTACAGCCTGATTTGGATTCAGGCCAGAGTCACAAATCTTTTAAAATCTTTAGCGCACGTGGTAGTATAATCTATATTTTCCGTTGAATTATAAGTACTTGTTTCATTTACATCCTTTTTTTAAAATTAAAAATACTGCATTTTATATATTTTGTATGATCCTCGAAACAAACAGCAGTAATTTATCTCTGTGGAGAGTAGGCATTCAGACACGCAACAAGCAAGTCTTTATTCGGATCTGCAAATGTCATATTAATGTATGCGGAGTTTTAAACAACATTAAACAAGTTTAAATAACCTCATCCACGTCATCAGAACTAGTAAAAGAAACAAAACTTCGTGCAACAAGATGAAGAATTGAAGATACGCACTGTTCCACAGCTTCGATGATCCGACTGCAATATTTACACGTCGCTACCAAGGATTTTATAATTTTTGCCTACATCATGTTATTCCATGTAATATTTTTAACATTTTTTATTACCTCAAATTATACACTTCAGGCATTCCATACCTTTTATAGCTTTGTTATGTTTTTTACATTGCGTATATTTTTATTTATAAAGTTTGAGATCTCAAATCGGGAATATAGTTGTAACATCCCCTTCTCCCTTTTGTGTTATTGTAGTTGAGGCATGATGATGTCTCATCATTCTTCGCCGAAACATGTTGCCTTATTCTTGCTCAGTACATGTTGTGCTGACTCATACAAATATTCACTTGTGTTCTCTGTGTGGCACTGACCGATTGGTCTTCGTAGTCGAGACCCTTCCTTGCTGTCTGGCAGGCTGGAACTCAATTTTTAAACGTTGCTTACACGACCCTCGCGCTTCAAAAGGGTTGAGACCGCACGGTGACCGGGATTTAACTAATTTCGAATCAAATTTAATATTGTAACATTGTAATCAGTCTAGATACGGAAATTTAACAGTAACGTGGCGTGTATCTATTGACATATGGTCCCAAGAATAATTGTGGGAGTTAACCGCAAACGTTAGGCTGGCATAAGCAGTCAGGTGCTGAGGTTAACAACCCCATACGAACATAATTGTGATGACGTTTCAGCAGCAGTCTGCTTCATTTGAATTGATTTACTAACTACAGCCCATACCAAAACTTGCACATCCCACACTATTTTTGTGCCACCATTGCAGGCGAGACGGCCAGAGCACAACCGAGAAGCAGGGAGATGATGTCATGAGACGAACTGTAAAACGAGTAAATTGTAGCGGCTGGTCGCAGAGAGGCGGGTTGTTACGAAATGGAGTACAGCTGTAGAATTATTCCTAGGAGATAATGAATTTTGTTGGGTGCCATCTTCTAATAAAAAATTACCTGCACTTAAAGGAAGCCTAAAATTCATTACCGTATTCCTAATTAACTGCAGAAGAACCAACTGAATGCGTTCCACGCCCTGACACGTTTCTTAAAGACCAGCTTTAATATTATCCTATACTCTGCGCACAAGTTTCCATCCAGAGTCTTCAATCCGGTAATGAGCCTTCGGGTTCCACAAAATTCCAGCGTAACTGTCGCGACTGACCTAGAACAGCTTTTCAAGAAAGACGAGTTTGTTTTTTGGAGCGAATTAGTTAGGCAGGTAGGTAAGAACCTGCGATGTGTACGTAGGCAGGTAGGTAGGTTGGTTGGTGCAGTGTCATATGTATCTAGTCCGACTTCAATCTGTATTCTGTAGGCAGCAGAGGGAGGCATCATAGTCGATGTAGTCGGTATAGCGACTACGCTACGGACTGCACAGTCCGGGGTTCGAATCCCGGTAGAGGAAAGATATTTTTCTCCACAGCGTCCAGACCGGCTCAGGGGCCAGTCGTCCCTACTTAATATTCATTGGGTACTGGGATATTTGCCGAGGTGAAGCGGCTGGAGCTTTAACGACTCACCTCCATCTAGTGCCGAAGCTAAGACTGAATGGAGCTATACGTCTGCTCCCCCATACGCCTTCATGGCGTGGACAGGGGAACCTTCACCCTTGCTTGTAGGCAGCAGAAGGGACGGTAAGAAGAGATTTTGCACTGTGCCAAGTACTTCCCAAATTTAATATGCGTTTTTACTTCTTCCTCAATAAAGTTATCGTTTGCATCCCTTTTCCTAAGCGATTGAAGACCGCCGTGTTTTCTCTTCGAGTTTTTAGGGATTCGTAGCGGTGTAGGTGAGGTCTCCGGTCTTCTAGCGTGTGACGCTGCGTCACATCCCAGAAGAACGGAGACCTCGAGTTACTGTTTGTCTTCACTTGATTTCTTTACCTTACTTGTAGTGTATGTCGTGTGACGTGACCTAAGTGCGATCAGGATCTGAGTGTTCAGTGCTGGCGCACGTCAGCACTGCATTCAACCTTATACGAACCAAAGTGCCAAGGGTGGAGACTTGAGCGAAGCCAGAGTTGGAAGTTACTCGGTCTGTGTAGCCATACATGCGTACCGAACGCATCGTTGGGCTTGTGTTGCTGACAGACTGTAACTATATAACTGGGACTTTTGCTTACGCCGTGTTTCACGTCTTGGCTGATGGCCTTGACGTGACCCTAAGGACTCGCGCTGCAAGTGGCAATACGTTAATCAAGGGAGGAGGGGGAGTTGGTTGTAAGACTACGTTATGCAGTACAATTTTGATACGTATAATTTGCGTCTTGACGATTAAAGAACGTGCTGTATAGTATATTTGCATACAGGTGTGCTTAACGTAAAAGAAATTTTCGGCTATATAACTCTGGAGAATTCTAGTCATTGTCTGCAAGTTGGTCCGACACTATGAACGTACTTACTTAGCCAAGCTGTACTTATACAGACGAACTTGTAGACTACAGCTTGGTAGACATGCACAGTACAAAAAACATCGTGAAATTTCTGGAGAATTCTGTTTAGCATCCATGCTCTTGCGTGATACTCACCTTGAATATTATCTTAATATTATGCTGTCTTCGGGACAGCATATTCCTTAAACCCGTATTTTCCTATTACAAAACCCGTCATTTTTTGTACAGAAAATTTGTTGAGAAAATTGAAGTTTGATTAAAATCTGACAAAAATGACGGGTGCTTTACATGAAGACCATTTTAGATTTATATCTCCGGGTTTTTCGTAGGGTGAGCCATGTTGTAGACAAAAGTTGTGGAGACGGTCAAAACACGCTTTTTATCTTCAGTTTTTTTTTCGAAATTGGTGCCGTTCATGAGATAATGAGTGAAAATACGGGATGCATTGTTGCGTTTCCACTACTAAAATTCGTTACGCGAACGCTGCACAATAGTACGTTATGCGTACTTGGTCTATCTTGGTGTAACTGTATTAGGTTGGTCCTCGAGTCATACCTTGCTGTTAGTCTTTACGTTGACTGGGATTTCTTTGTTCTCTTCATGTCATCCGAACTTCTGTCAGGATAGTTATTTGAAATACATCGTGACCGCCCTTTGTATCATATTCTTACGTACTGAACACTAAGCATTCATGCTGTCTTCCCATCTCATCCGACACCAAATAACGTTGTGTCATTAAATAAGCTAAGCATCGTTTAAGCACTGCACCTATGTAGTGCAATATATTAGGCTCCAGAATGACGCATAGTGTGAAGAAATGTTCAACTTACCTTTTCCTTGCTTCTTTACTCTCTGTCTTCGCTTCTTCGCTTTCCTTCATTTTTTTTATTTGTCTTTGTTCCCACCATTATTTGCCCATCCTTCCGTTCCGTTCTTTCTTGTGTCTTCACTCCCTCTCCTTGTTGCCATCGATTTTCCTTTCTATGCTGGTTCCTTCCACTTTCCAGCCACTTTACTGTGCGTCCTCACCAGTCTACGCAGTATCAGCTCTGAGCTTATGTCTGCTCGACCGCACGTGGGAAATATCACACCGACTACCTCGTGCTTATGGAACTTGCATGAAAAACTAAGTTATTCAAGAAATTCTGTCCTAAAAGTACGCGGAAGATCCATTATCTTGACTGCTGTAGGTACTCTTCGGATTCTGGCGTGATTCATTCTAATCTGCTTCGTTCGAAAGATGTCCCTTTCCAAGATGACACATATTTTCCATTTTGTTGATATGTAACGTTACCGATGCACGCAGAGGAGTCATTTTTATTTTATCTATGTAAAGGGTTTAGGATTTAAATCGTGTAAGTACTGTTTTCCGACTCTTCCTTGTTTTAGTTGTAACGGTCCTTTAACTGCTAGAGTACAGTGATGCTGTTGTCTCCATTGTGTGTCCTGAATATGGAAGTCACAGATCCTTTCGAAACATTGCTGACTGATCACACGGTGACACTTAACTAGAAGACCGTAGTCTGCAAATTCATTTATTTGAAAACTAGATGAAGTTTTTTGTATAAAGTGTAACTAGTAATGTTATTTGATAATGCTTTGATCTCTTATATCTGCGCTTGCACTGTAGCCTGTTATTTCAAATTGAAAAAGCAAGAACCGTTCTTTCTTAAATAAAATGGGTACTTTTGGGGGGGGTTTCGACGGCTTGACTTTGGAGTCAGTGTTTTTGGTTCAGGTCCAAAATGTGACTTTTTATCCTTCTTTATCGTGAAATTTTGCGACCTCGTAGCGGAGTTCAGATTACGTACTGCAGTGGCATTGCAGAGCTGCGGCATTCCGCTTCAGTTACATTGCCACATCTGTTCGAATCTGACTACAACAATATTACAGGACGAGCCGTGTTAATTGTAAACATTAAATTGCACTGCACTCTGTTTCATGTTAAGTGAAAGCTGTCTGTTCGTCATTATTTTGAGACTTGTCATCACCGTTACTTATTTTTCATAGTTTGACTTTTAATATAATATATGTGGAAACCTAATCTCAGTTACGAGTATTTGTAATCTGTAACTTTCGACGTGACCTATGAAAGTGAACCGAGAGGATTTCGAAATATTGAGAGATGAATGTACGTACAATAATTCCTGCATTAAACTGTACTTGTATGGTTCTGTTTGATCTCCTTTTAAAATAATTTTGTTATGAAAGAGTGTATAGAGGAACGATTACTTAAGAATACGTAGTAAAATTTTGGCTCGGCTTCTTACAGCGTAAGTAATACAGAGTACCCAAATATCCTACGAGAGTTCCTCTTTATCCTTGCCAGTATGGACGGTAGCTATTTTTGTTAGACCGATGTGCAAATATTGTCGTAGTTTTTGTAGGCGACTCAAACCCACATTCTTTTAATTAATTGAGCGAACTTAAAAATCTCTTGCATGATATTTAAGACCCTCTCGGCGGTGGCTGAGAAATATCCTAATCTCCGGTGTTTTGTCCAACGTACTGGGTATGGTTTTGGATCTTGCCCATTAAGCCTGCCATTTTTCGTTAAATCCCCACTTTGTGTTCAGATTTCAGTCAGAAGTAGACAAGTCTTCAGTGAAGCCTACGAGCAGTCATAAGACAGTTTTTCGGGCTTTGCTCAAGAATTTCCTGGCTTGTTTCCTGAGAACTCGGAACAGTGAAAGGATGAAGGTGTAACATGGTTACGTCAGATCACGTCCCAGTGAGATCAGCGCCGAGACTTGCTGCTCCTAGCAGTCATGTCGTGTTACAGTCGGGGGTTGTTGAACGTAGTTCCAATTACACCAGCCCGGCTTTCCTTGTTCCGAAAGGAGGTGGCAGTTTTCTTCTGGTGGTACTCGTAGATTACATACCTCAAAACGAGAATGTGGTCCGTGATTCATCTCCGTTACCAGATCCGGAGAGCACATTCGATTGTTTCTTGAGGGTGACGGATTTTAGCGTGCTGGTTAAGAACAGCGCATGTTACAGCTCTTCGCTGAGCCCAAGCGGCCGATGGTACACGCCTTGTGGTTTACGAATTCGTAAAAGTTCCTGTAGGAGTTATATCCGCCGGAATGTTGTGAGTCAAACAGACTTTTCGGGGGCATCTGTCTCTGGTTCTTGTTTAACGGCATTAGCGACCTGCTGATCTATTCCGGCACGAGAGAGGAACGTCTCTTACACGACAAAAGTTTCTTTTTTACCACGCTACAACTCCCTGCCGTCAAATTTAACCCCACGAAAATAATGTTGGGAGGGAAGAAGTTTTTTTTTTTTTTTTTTTTTTTTTTTTTTTTTTTTTTTTATTTACTTTGAGTTATCGAAAAATTTTTTTTTTTAAGAGAAGGTAATATTGCAAGTAGCACTGTGTTTCCTCGAAGTTATT
>Ga0123355_10008202_pt1 | contig 15777 bp, 11 predicted proteins | sample TergutEmb28metaG_3_FD_89872 | JGI IMG/M metagenome (GOLD analysis project Ga0123355, IMG submission 89872) | Embiratermes neotenicus P1 segment gut microbial communities from Petit-Saut dam, French Guiana - Emb289 P1 | ecosystem: Host-associated > Arthropoda: Insects > Digestive system > Gut ... | reverse complement strand
GGCTCCTTTGCGCGCAAAAGAATTTGCATTATTGTACATACTGGCGAGCAGACCACATGAAGCATTAACCCGCAAAGAGCTCTCTGAGAAGGTTTGGGGGCAAGACCACCTGCACTCTTCGCGTACTATCGATGTACACATCAGGCGCCTGCGTGCCCTGTTGGCAGAGTGTGGTGCATCTGATTTTTTGCGCACCATCCATGGAGTTGGCTACCGCTTTGAGGCTGAAACTGCAGACAATGAAGTAGCAGATGAATAGGATCTGAATTTGAGGCTTTTCAATTGGCATCTTGTTTCGCGTGAGGAGTTAAAAAGGCTCCAGGATATAAGCAGGCAAGATGTACATACTCCTTCGCGAGGGCAGGCGCGCTTTGATGACCCAGAACTATTGTTGCTTGCCAAAAATTTTGCACGCACACGGGCTGAGCTTCAAAGTAAAATTCAGCAACTTGAAGTAGAACAATCAAAGCTCAAGTCCAAACGTGCAGCAAGCCAAAAAGTAGGTGAAAGTGCCGAGCAGGCGCGTAAGGAGGCTCGCCTTGAGCATATGCAGACTGACTTTATTGCAGCTGCCAGCCATGAGATTAAAACCCCGCTGGCAGGTATCGAAGCATTGGGGGATGCTTTGCAAATGGCTCTGCAGGACAACAATCTTGATGCAGCAAACGAATTTGTGCAACACATCAAGACTGAAACAAGTCGTATGCGTGCTCTAGCAGAGGAATTGCTTGACCTATCACGCTTTGACGAAAATCCTGATTCGGACAGTGTCAGCGATATGCGAGGAGCCATTGATAATGCGATTCTCGTACACAGCAGAGCTGCGAAGTCAAAAAATCTTGAGTTAAACATACATTTTAATGAAGACATAGATGGCATATTGCTTGCGAAAATATCACCTACTGACCTAAGTATTGTTCTAGACAATTTACTTGACAATGCACTGCACTACACTAAAGAAGGAAGTATTGATTTAAGGGTGAGCCTTTCCCCGGATGGCAAAATGTGGACTTTGGAATTGCAGGATACGGGCGTGGGTATCGCAGCGCACGACCAGCCTCACGTTTTTGAACGCTTCTATAGAGCAGATCGTAGCAGAAGTCGCGATAACGGAGGCACGGGATTAGGGCTAGCATTAGTAACCAAAGCTGTTGAGCGCTGGAATGGTGAGGTTTCTTTGCAGTCGAAATTGGGGGTCGGTAGCACCTTTACTGTTAGACTACCCGTAGCCTAGTCATGCTTGTACTTCTCGCCTAACTTTACACAAACACACCTAACTGAAAGCGCATGGGAAACTTTCTGAAACTAGATATTTGTTTAGCAGTGACTAACAGCTATCTTGCATGATAGTATCAAGCAATCATGAAAAAACAAGAACAAAGCACGACAGAAAATAATCCTCCCAAAAGCAAAAGCGATATTGGACAAACAGCAACGATTGATCGCAAGATTGCCCGTCGCGGTGTTATGCGCATCACCATCTTTACCCTTGCGTCTAATATTGCCCTAGCTTTAATTAAGGGTGCAGCGGGTATTTTTGCAGGGTCAGCAGCGCTGATCTCTGATGCTGCTAATAGTGCAAGCGATGTACTGTACGGTGCTATCGTTTTGGTTGGCGTCCGCCTAGCAGGGCGTGAAGCTGATGAAAAACATCCTTATGGCTATGAGCGCTTTGAAAGCCTTGTTTCTATGTTTATTGGTGCTGTGGTTACCTTAACAGGACTCTTCATTGGTTTTGATGGCCTGCAAAAAGTGTGGCAGGGAGCCACCTACGGAATAGAGGCGCCTGACCCAGCAGTATTGTGGGTTGCAGCTGGAGCTGTTGCCTTTAAGATTTTCATGTACCTCTTTACCAAGGCGCGAGCAAAAAAGTATCGTAGTGATATTTTGGCAGCAGCCGCGGCAGACCATGGTTCTGATGCGCTTGCTACATCGGGTGTTTTTATTGGTATTGCTACAGCGCAAATGGGTGTACCTATCATGGATCCCATCGCAAGCCTTGTAATCGCAGCACTTATCTTACGCACAGGTATTGGCATTATCGCTAAGGCCATAAGCCAAGTCACCGATCAGAGCGCAGGACCTGAAGTAGACGATAAAATCTGCGAAATAATCCTTGAAAATAAGGAGATTATTCGCATTGACAAAGTAATGTCGCGTGTTTTTGGTGATCGCATCTACGTAGACATAGAAATTAGATTGCCAGGCAACTTTACTCTAGACGAAGCTCACAGCATTGCAGAGCGCATACATTTTGATGTGGAGGAGCGGATTCCAGAAGTTAAAGACTGTATGGTTCACGTTAATCCAAGCGGAGCGAGTGAAGCATCACCTGTAAATGATTCCGAGCGGAGCGCAGGAAAGCCATAGGCAATCCTTCTAGCACACCTGATTCCCAATCTCCGCACTGATTCACAAAAATGAAATGCTCACGTAGCTTGAAGTAAGCTGCGCTTTAATTGTTTATAAATCAGCACAAATCTTGGGTATCAGGAGCACTAGTTACACTGCTGAGTTAAGTGAGGAGAGCTTGATATTCTCTTTATGAAGGGTTCTTTTAAGCTCGTCTAACAGCTGTACTGCATAAGGCTTACTGGCTTCTACGCTTATTGAGTCGGTATCACAGCTAAAGTCCTCGATTGAATCTATGGTAGCTTCTGTAGCTGTAGTTAACCCGGCAGCCTTTCCTATGCTTAGCAGCTCACTCTCTGCTGGTCCCAGCAAGATAATGTCCTTGTCGAAGCGCATTACTGCATCACACACTGCTTGGGCTAAGTCTTTATCAGTGATGCTGGCATCATAGAGGACTCCATGTAATTTTATGTGCTGGATGCGTCTTTCCTTTGCCACGGCAAAAGCACTTAGTGCGCCCAGTTGATACAGTACTTGCGCATAAGTCTTTTTTGCTGAAACTTTACGCGGGCTTGCCGTTAGACCCATTAAATCTGGCAATCCTATGTGAGCACCGATGGCAACATCATACTTCAGTGCAAAGTCAACACTACGCTGCATCACGGCAGGGTCACCACCATGAAAGCCACAGGCAATATTGGCACTGGTTATGCGCTTAATAACTCGCTCATCATGAGAGCTATTCTCCCCCTCAAAGCCAGCACCAATATCAGCATTAATGTCTATCGTCATAACAATGAGTCTCCTCTGAAAATAAATGAGCCAAAGATAAATCTAGCGTGCTCCAGATGCTCAGAATCAAGGAGCCCTGATTTTTTGGAAATGGTAAGTGTACTAAGCTACGTGTCCATTTTCAAAAATCTAAACAACGCCGAATCCGGACACCTAGTGTGCTCCTGATGTGCAAGATTGGTACCAAAAGGCACAGGGGGAAGCGCAGCGTACTCAAGCTACGTGAGCATTTCCCTTTTGCCTTTTGGTGCCGAGATTGCGCATTAGGTGTGCACTAGTGCGCTTTAGGCGCATTTTGAATACCCACAAGCCCTACAAACATGACACCCCGACTCATGCTCTAACGAACTGCCGCACTCTGGACAGGCTCCTGCCTTATTGTCTAGTGCATCAATGTGACGGCTTACGCCATTTGATACCTTGCCTGTTGCTGCAAATTCTATGGCATGTTCCATTGCTATACCAATTGCATCAGCACAGGACAGTACCATGCCTCCACCCTGCACCCACTGTGGCGAGGGACAGCGAATACCGCGCAACTGCACTACTAGTGCTGCTGGATCCATGCCAGCACGAAGGCTTGCTGAAATCATACGAGAGAGTGCTTCCATTTGCGAGGCAGCACAGCCACCGCTCTTGCCCATCTGGGTAAAGACTTCGCAAATGCCTCTCTCATCCCAGTTCACAGTTACATAAAGATTACCGCAGCCTGTCACAACCTTTTCAGTGCGACCCATGGTCACATCGGGACGTGGGCGCGGTTCAATTTCACCAAAGTGTGGGGTATCTGCCGCAGTAGCGCTAGCAGTTTTTGCTGTTGCTCCTGTTGTTAGTACCTGTGCATCCTTTGAGCCATCGCGATAAATCGTGACACCCTTGACTCCTAGCTTATAAGCCAGGTCGTACACTAGACGCACATCTTCTGCAGTTGCATAGTTGGCGAAGTTCACTGTTTTTGACACAGCATTATCAACGTGATCCTGGAAGGCTGCCTGCATACGAATGTGCCACTCTGGACTAATGTCATGTGCTGTAACGAAAGCTTTGCGCAAGTCTTCTGGAACTTCTTCCAGGTCAGCACAACCCCCATGCTCTGCAATCTTTTCCATAAGTTCAGCGCTGTAAAAACCACGGTCATGAGCAATCTTTTCAAACAGTGGGTTAACTTCTACCAGCTTGTCATCGTCCATGACGTTACGGACATATGAAATCGCAAATAGCGGTTCTACACCTGACGAACAGCTAGCGATAATTGATAGAGTTCCTGTAGGTGCAATAGTGGTCACTGTTGCATTGCGAATAGGTTCAGCGCCTGGTGTGTCGTAAGTGCTGCCCTTATAGTTTGGAAAAGCTCCACGTGTTTTTGCCAGTTCGCGAGATGCAACCTTTGCCTCATCATTAATGAAGCCCATGACAAGGTCGGCTAAGTTTACGGCATCTTCACTGTCATAGGAAATGCCTAGCATGATGAGCAAGTCTGCCCAGCCCATAACCCCTAGTCCTACTTTACGATTGCCACGTGCTAACTCATCAATCTCTGGCAGTGGATATTTATTAACTTCGATAACATCATCAAGGAAGCGGATGGATTTGTGGACAGTCTCTCTTAATTTGTCCCAATCAAGCTCTACACCCTCTTTGCCTTCCGCCGCAATGGGACTAACCATGTTCGACAGGTTGATGGATCCTAGATTGCAGGCTTCATAAGGCAGAAGTGGCTGTTCGCCACAGGGGTTAGTTGCTTCGAAATCACCAAGGTCTGGGGTTGGATTCGCACGATTGATTCGATCAATAAAAATGATGCCAGGGTCTCCTGTTGCCCAGGCTAGGTCAACGATTGTTGAATAGACTTCTGCAGCATCGAGTTCGCCTGCTGGTTCACCACTGCGCGGATTACGCAGCGTGTAGTTCTTGCCCGCGCGTACAGCTTCCATAAAGTCTTCTGTTAGCGCAACACTGATGTTGAAGTTATCGAATTCGCTGCCCTCACGCTTACAGGTAATGAATTCCATAATATTGGGGTGGTCAACGCGCAACACACCCATATTTGCGCCGCGTCGTGTGCCGCCTTGCTTCACGGCCTCTGTTGCTTGATTGAAGACCTTCATGAAGGAGATTGGCCCCGATGATACGCCCTGTGTTGTGCGCACATTATCACCACTGGGACGTAGGCGCGAGAAGGAAAATCCTGTGCCGCCACCTGACTTATGAATTAGTGCCGTATTGCGAACTGATTCAAAGATTTCTTCCATCGAATCGCCTACGGGAAGCACGAAGCAAGCTGATAGCTGCTGCAGTTCACGTCCTGCATTCATAAGTGTTGGAGAGTTGGGCAGAAATTCAAGATTTGTCATAAGGTCATAATATTCCAGTGCCAAATCTGCAACTTCCTTGTCACTGGCACCCCAAACCTTCTCTGCACTGGCGATATTTTCAGCAACACGAATAAACATGTCAGCTACTTCTTCTACAGGCTTGCCATCATCGTCCTTTTTCAGATAGCGACGTTCGAGCACGGTAAGCGCATTGGGCTTAATCCTTTTATCAATTGCTCTATCGTATTTTAGTGAAACTGCCTTTGTAGTTTTTGCCGTAGTTTTCGCTGCCTTTTTTCCTGCCGCTTTTGCCATGAGAACCCTTCCCTACCTTTGTGTTTTGCTTCTCTAATAAAGTGTCTAAAACGTATAAAATCGAATAATTAAAACCTAATTGATTGCCGCTATACGAGAAAAGGCTCTATATAGTGCAGTTCTGTGCCATAATCATGCACAACCACAAGATATAGAGCCTAAGTAGGTTACCTTACACTATATATGCCGTCAATAGAACAGATAAGGAAATTTCCAAAATGTTCTCTACCAGCAAAAAGCAGCGAATTCAGCTAAAGCATGAGGGCTAAATCTCAATACAAGTCCCTTCTAACTAAACAGTGCCAATCTGCCTATTATTACCCAGTACAGACCAAGGAAGCCTGCTACTGAAAGTCCAATAGCAAAAGCCCACTCGTAAGCCTTCATGAAGGGGCGTTCTCCCTTCTTCCATCGCTGATAGAAGAAGACGGCTAGGGCTGGAACAAAGAGCAGGCAAGTAAAAGCCATATAATCGAGGCCTGCGCCATAGAGCAGCCAAATTGCATAGATACTGGCAACGCCACCAATACCTAGCTGCAATACGCGTCCTTGAGTAACTTTCTTCTGCTGCCACATGTACTTTACTTGGAAGAAAGCACTAAAGGCATAAGGGAAGAGAATCGCACTTGATGCCATCGTATAGCCAAATTCATAAGCGTTGTAAGCAAAGAATACCAAGACTAGGAAGAACTGGATAATCAGATTACTTATGAGAAGTGAAAATACGGGAGTTTCATTTTTGTTAAGTTTTGCAAATGCCTGAGGGAAGAGTCCCTGCTTTGCGGCCAGATAGGGAGTCTCTGCCCCAAAGAGCGTCCACGCCAACCAGGCCCCTGAGATAGAAACAATAACACCAGCATTAATAACAACGGCACCCCACTGCCCCACAATATGCTGCAAGATAGCTGCAGTCGCTGGGAAAGTTTCAATGGCTGCAATGTCAGCCTGTGCCATAACACCCAAAGAACATACGGTAAAGACCATGTAGAGAACGATTACTGCAAGTAGACCAATAATAGTTGCACGGCCTACATCCCCCTTGTTGCGAGCACGACTAGAGAAAAGCACAGCACCCTCAATACCGATGAATGCCCACACTGTTGCAAGCATAGTAGAGCGCACCTGTTCTAGGATGGAGGGAATCTCCCCCACACTATGTGCCCAAGAAATTGCTTGCAGGCCTCCTAAAAAAGACTCGGAGAAGGTCTGGAAGTTAAAGGCTATCACTACCGCAATTGCAAAGAGAATCAAGGGTACTGCTTTTGCAATAGTAACTACTAGGTTGACTAGGGTTGCGCCCTGTACGCCCCTTACAATAAGGAAGTGTACTGTCCAGAGAACAGCAGATGCCAAGGCAATACCCAGGATTGTTGGTCCGCCTGCACCAAAAATCTGGATACCATCTGGCAAGAAGAACTGAATGGCGGAAAGCAGGCCTACTGCATAGGCCACATTACCTAAGAGCGCACTAATCCAGTATGCCCAAGCATTGTTGAAGCCCCAGTACTCACCAAAACCTTCACGTGCATAGCTAAAAACACCACCCTCGAGATCTGGTCTACGATTTGACAAGTTTAGGAAGGAGTAGCCCAGAGCAACCATACCCACAGCAGTAATGATCCAGGCAATGATAATTGCCAGACCACCTGCCCCCTGTGCCATGTTCTTTGGCAGGTCAAATACACCCGTACCAACCATAGAACCCACGACTAGGGCAATAAGCCCACCTAAACCAACAGCTTTGGCGGTCGCTTTGTTCTTATCTGACATGACAATGTCTCCTTTCGCCTCTTCCATTGTAGTTTTTTGTGTATGTTTTGTAAATATTATATAAACATTTATCTGACTTTTTGTGCTTACATTATGGATGCACAGACAATGCTAGAATGGGAGCCATATTTTGAGCTTAGGTACGCATCACTTGGCTTTCTATTTGTTGTTCTGTGCCTAGTTAGGAGCACGCATGAAAAGTTCTTTTGCCGGTCAGGGTTTTAAGTTTTGGTATAAGGCTGCACGCCCCATTTCTTTTGGACAGTCAATCACACCCTACATTCTGGGAGCATTGCTTGGCCTTAGTGCTCTTATCTACGCAAATACAAATGCAGGCATTAGCTTTGGCATTGAGGGTTTCGGGATTCTCTCTAGGTTTGCTAGTACAGGAACCTTTGGAATAGCTGCAGGTGTGCTTACGGGAATCGCAGGTCTAGCTGGTGTCATTTTTGCTCATGCTGGCATGAACCTGCTTGATGACTACTTTGATATGAAAAAAGGTGCTGTACAGCGCCGCGAAGAACTACTTGACGGTGGCTTTCGTGCGCGCCTAGGAAAATGTGATTATCTAAAAAGTGGTGAAGTTACGCTAGAGGATGCCAAGCACGCTGCATTTAGCTTTCTAGGGCTTGCCTTGGGTCTCGGTGCAGTCATTTTTGCTCTGCGCGGATGGGAAGTGCTCATCTTTGCTGGTATCACTCTTTTGCTAGGAGTCTTCTACGCTGGTCCCCCTCTACGCCTCAGTTATCGTGGCTTCGGGGAACTGGTCATTGGCTTTATCTTTGGTCCTGTGCTGGTTACGGCGGCGTCCTTTTTGGTAAGCGGACAAGTTACACTACTTGCACTGTTTTGTTCTGTTCCTATCGGACTTCTGGTTGCCAATATCGTACAGATTCATGCTGTTATGGACTATAAACCAGACCTTGAGGCTGACCGTAAAACTTTGCCGATTCTTCTAGGGTCAGAGCGTGCAGGCGTTGTCGTCAATGTTATCTTTGTCGTAATTGCACAGGGAAGCATTCTGGCAGGCATAGCATTGGGAGTCTTGCCCATTGCAGCTTTATTGGCGGTGTTTACCTATCCACTAACCTTGGTCTTTATTAAGTTGGCACTTGACTATGTCAAAAATAAAGAAGGTGCAAAAGAAGCCGCTTTCGAGCCTCAAAAATGGATGGGCAATTACGGGGACTGGGACAACTACAAAAAGGGTGGTCTGGACTGGTTCATGGCTCGCTGGCTAACGGCACAAAATCTGGTTATGCAGACAACACTCTTTTTGGCTGTTGCTGCTTTTACCCCCTGGTATTTATAGGCGCCTAAGGACTTAAAGGAGTATCGATGTCGCAACTTAAATCACTTCCCTATTTCATGAGCTGGTTTTTTCAGTGCAGAGTTTTAGGAAAGCGCAAGCCATTACAGTCAGTAGTGTTCATCACTGATCGCTGCAACTTAGAATGTAAGCACTGTGCCATTGTGCGAGAAGGACGTGACAGTCGTTCAAAGCCGCTGACACAGGTACTTGAAGAATTGAAGTATTGCTATGACAAGGGCAGTCGCATTATCGACTTTCAGGGGGGAGAGCCATCCATGTGGACAGACTCCTCCGATGAGGCGAAGGCTCTTAATGAAGATGAAACTGCTGACATCAATACCCTGATTCGCAAGGCAAAAGAGATAGGCTTCTTCTCTACTACGGTGACAACGAACGCACAAATGCCCATTATTGCGCAATCTGATTTGATTTGGGTAAGCATTGATGGTGCTCAGGAATTCCACGATAGTCAACGTGGCGAAGGTGCTTTTGAGCGCACTATGAAAAATATTCGTGCTAGCGATCATCCAAAACTTAATGCAAATATGTGTGTAACAAATGAAAATTGGCAGGACTTTGAAAAGGTTGCCGAGCTTGTTAAGAGTACTCCGCAGCTTAAAAAGATGGCCTTCTCTTTCTTCACACCCTTTGAAGATGTAGGTTTGACCCCTACCCCAGAGCAGCGAAACAAGGTGATTGATCAAGCGATTGCTCTGAAGAAGTCAGGGTTTCCTCTGATGAACTCGCTACCAGCAATCGAATTGATGCGTGACCCACAGAACTATATTCACAACAGTCAGTGCTGGATTAGCAACTTCATCATGAGTGACGGTACAAAGCTTGATGGTTGCCGTGGTGACCTGACTGATACTTGCGATGAGTGCGGCTTTGGCATGGCAGCAGAGATGTACCTACTATGGAGGCTAAGCCCAAAAATGATTAAGGGAGCCCTAGCTGCCCGCAGCTAAAAACATAGACTAGCCACAATAAGAAAAGAAGCTATACTTGCACTAAAGTACAGCTTCTTTTTTGTGTTTGGACACCGTGGGGAAGTTCTCACTCAAACTGTCCCCCTAAGCGAGAGGGAACAAAGCTATGTGTTTGGGCAGTAAATGCATTTAGACTTTGCTAGCCTGAGTTTCCACCTTGCTGGCAAGCTCTGCTGATTCTAATTCTGGGGTCGGCAGTAGCTTTGCCAAAGGAGTATTCTCTAGCAACTCTGGGATAGATTTATCCAAGGCTGGAATGCTGGGAGCCTGATGAAGCCATGCCTCCATCCCTTTACCTAATGCTAGGGTTGAAGTATAGGCAACAGCTATCTTGATGGGTAACCTTAAGAAAAGGGTCATATCCTTTGTTGTAAAGCGGACTACTATGCGTGATAGATAAGCACTTAGTACCACTACGGCCGCCTCTGCTATGCGTCGCAGTGTTAGTTCTTCACCATGGATGAGAGCAAGTTGAAGCACCATCTTAATCTGATTAAAAGTCATGGCAGGCAAATCTGCGCCTGGCATGAAAAATACTGCTGCAATGATGGCATTTTGGCGTGCAGTTGCATTGATTGTGGCGTAGCTCAAGGCTGGTCGCATGAAGGTGAAGTCCGCTGCTAGCGCCATGCGATACTCACTTAAGGCCTCTGCAAACCAAGATGCAGTCTGTGCCATCATAAGTTCAGAACTACGTGCACTGGCTACATCAAGAATACTGATGCCATAAGCCTCTGCAGCTTCACGGCGCAGACCTTTTTCTGCAATTACCAGACTAGGCAATTCAAGACTTTTCGCTTGCTTAATCATTGTTGCTGCGCTGAGTGGGCTATCAGGGCTACTAGGATTACTTACAGCAAAAACTATGGCATTGTAGCTAACATGGTCACCTAGAGCCATGTCATCGCTAAGAATATGCACAAAAATGCGTGCCTTCGGACTACTAGGCTTAAAGTGCGTGACAAGGGCATTGATGCAGTCATCACTAACGTGCGGATCTATAAAGAGGCCAATCTTTAGAGCTTCATCGCGCATGCCAAGGTAAGACTTTGCCTGCTTTAAGACACTGAGAGGTTGCACGGGCAAGGACCGGAGCTGTCTTTGTGCTGCCATAACAGTACCAAGCAAGCCACCACGCTTTTGTCCTGCACCCGTGTCCAGGATTGTTGCTATGCTGCTTTTTTTGCCTGAGCTGCTGCTAAACAATAATGTCATGCGAGCCTCCTCTAGTTTGTGCCTGATAAGGACGTCTGCTCCATACAGATAAGAGCAAGCCACAGGCTAAGATATTAGTAACGATAGCAGATAAGCCATAACTCATAAAGGGCAAAGGAATCCCTGTAATGGGCATAAGTCCCATGGTCATGCCAATATTCTGCAAAATTTGGAAAGCCCACATGCAGACTATACCGCCACAAATCAGGGTTCCAAAGAGATCACTGGAAGAGGCTCCTATCGACAGAGCAATAATTAGCAAGGCCATATATAAACCTATGAGAGCAATGGCGCCAATAAAGCCCAACTCTTCGCCAAGCACACTAAAAATATAGTCTGTTGCGCGCTCTGGAATAAAGTTTAGTTGTGACTGGGTACCCTCACCAAGACCCTTGCCTGCCATACCGCCTGAGCCAATAGCAATCTTTGACTGGTTAAGACCATAGCCTGCCCCCGTTGGATCTGATTCGCCCTGGTCAAGGAATACAAACAGGCGGCTGAGCTGATATTCTCGCAAGAGCAAATAGTCGCCCTGTCCGCCACGTCTATTGTCGTTCCAGGTGAATTGATTTACCCAAAATACCGAAGACACAACTATGACGCCACCCAGAATGAGAATCAACATATAGCGCAGCTTTGCTCCCCCTAAGAAAAGCATTCCTACCATAAGCACCAAGAACACAAGACCTGTACCTAGATCTGGCTGGGTCATAACGGCAAAGAAGGGAATAAGGGAAAGTCCCACTACCTTCGCAAAATCTCGCCAATCATCCAGCTTGCCACCATAGCGCGAAATAAGTGCTGCTAGCAGGACTATCGTGACTATTTTTGCGGGCTCTGACGGTTGCAAAGATAAAGCATCTACACCAGGAACACCAATCCAGCGCGTTGCATGAGAGATTTCCCTTCCAATAAAGGGCAGTCGTGGCGATATCAACAGAAAAACATTAAGAGCAAAGAGGGGCATAAGCCAGTGTTCAAACTTTCGGTAGTCAAAAAGCCAGACGACTGCCATAAGGATCAAGCCCAGGGCAACACCTTGCATCTGACGTGCCCAGCTACCATCACCACGCACAGCAGTCTGCAAAAAGAAAGCACCATAGGTCAGAATCAATATAAAGGTCACCAACAAAGCTGGATGCACCCATCGATTCAATATGCCCCGAATATCAATCATGCTGTACTGCTACCCATCTACCTTTCGTTATTCATCAATGCTTGCTGGTCCAGGTAAGTGCATAGTTGCCTTATTAGAGAGTGAAGCGCACAATGTGCGTGAGTCTTCTGATAAGGTGGCTAGGCGCTCATATGAACTATCGAGAAGGATCGTTAACATCTATCCATCCTTCTTCTATCTCAAATATTTCTGCAAAAATCTGCCTCACTGCTGGGGCAGCAATACCTCCACCAGAATGCTCTGTCATGACTACCGCTAAGTATTGCGGGTCATTCGCTGGAGCATAACCTACAAACCAATTATGGCTGTCTCTATCGCGCTCTCCCGTTCTTGGGTCTCTGCGACCGGTTTCTGCAGTTCCTGTTTTGCCAGCAACAGTCACGGGAAAGCCGCTAAAAGTTGAGCGACCTGTTCCTTGTGTGACTACTAGACGCAAGGAATCACGGATGACTTCTATGGCATACTCGCTTACTTCTGGTTGGATTTCACTTTCCTCTGGCTGCATTTCGCGGATGACTTCTCCCCTACTGTCGCGGATTGAATGCAGTAGCTGTGGGCGCAGGGCAGTTCCTCCGGTAACAAAGGGGATGTGAGAGTAAGCAACCTGCAAAGGAGTCGCTAACATGTCACCCTGACCGATGGACATATTAACCGTGTCCCCTGCAATCCATTGTCGGTATTCAGGAAAATCCCTGTTAAATTCATATTTCCACTCAGCGTCAGGAACGCGTCCGCGGTGCTCACCTGGCAAGTCAATCCCCGTCCGTCTGCCATACCCAAAGCTGCGTACAACTTCTTGAATTTCTTCATCGCCATCTCTTGCGCCATCGTTGTACCATCGGTGATGGAAGGAGCGACCCATCTCATAGAAAGGGATGTCACAAGAGTCAAAATTTGCACGATATAAGTTTGCTCCCCCGTGTCCTGAGCGCAACCAACAACGCCAGGGCCACTGATCCCCAAAGCCTGTCCAGGTACCAGTACAGACATAAGTCCTGTTTGCATCCCAATCAAGTCTGTCGATGGCAGCGACAGTCATGAAAGACTTGAAGGTTGAAGCTGGTGGCTGCGGAGAGCTGATGGCACGATTGGTAAGCGGAAAGTCCGAATCGTCACCGATAAGCTCCGCCCAGCGATCTGGATGAATACGGCCAAGAAATTCGCTCGGATCGTAGGTAGGATAGGAAGCCATAGCTAGTATCTCGCCCGTATTAGGGTCCATCACTATGGCAGAGCCTGCCCGTGCATCACTATAGCCCCTACGCTGCGCCTGACGAAGGGCCTCAGGCAAAGCCCTTTCTGCTGCACGTTGTATATCAAGGTCGATAGTTAAGTAGATATCTTGTCCGGGAGTCGGGTCTGTTTCTTCCACAACACGCTGCAGGCGTCCCTGAGCATTTACCTCAAGAACACGTGTGCCGCGTACACCCTGTAGTATGTGTTCAAAGGACAACTCCACCCCTGTTTTCCCCACGATGTCACTTGTGAAATAGCCATCGAAAGCTTCCAATTCGAGCTCTTCATCAGAGATACCCCCTGTATAGCCCAAAACATGTGCTGCTACAGAGCCATGAGGATACTCTCGTACAGCGCGAGCCTCAACCTCTACCCCTTCGAATTTCTCAGCATGTTCAGCAATGTAAGATATTGTTTCTATGGGTACATCTATGGCAAGCAGACGTGGTTCTAGTGGGCCTTCTCTTCTGGTGGTCAGGCTCTCTACCACTTCTTCTTTTTCCATATCAAGTGTCTGCGCCAGGAGGCCAACCCATTCCTGCTGAGCTTCGCTTAAGTCATCAAAATATTCAAAACTATCAATGCGTAGGGCTGGTGCCGTTACTGCCATAGTGGGACGATTTGTTACAAGTTCTCTGCCCTCACGGTCAAAAATACGTCCCCGGATGGCCTGCGAAGTAGTCACACGTCGCAGATTATTATTGGCACGATCCTGGAAATGGTCATACTGGATGACCTGCAGTGTCCACAGGCGAAAGACAAGTACAACACCAATAGCCAATACCAATAGTCCTATGAGAAGTAATCTTTTAGTGGTACTTGTGTCCATATCTATAATTCTGACCTTACAAATCCATCTTTGCTAGGTCATTCTCTTGAAGGTATTTTTTTCTGCACTTGCCCCTAGGCGCAAAAATTTCGTTAATAAAGGAAGGCAGGCCACAGCTATGAGCATCGCATAGAGTGCACCTGGCAAGGCGCGCGTTACTAGGGCAACGAAAAAGTTCATGGGCGCGCCAAGAGTTGTAATCATAAGTAAATAGATAGTCTCTGCAATAAGGCTCGCCGCACCCAGTACCGTAACAGGCAAAACCCACGAATGGGCAAAGATTTGTTCTTTCAATATGCCTGCTACAAAGCCCGTCAGGGTAAGTGCCAAAGCCATGGGTCCTACGACTGCTGCACCAATAAGGTCAAAAAGTAGTCCTGCAATGAATCCAACAATCGTTCCCTCTTTGCTGCCACGCACAAAAGCAATAACGATGACGGCAACCATGAGGAAGTTAGGTGTGACATTCAAAATGGTCAAAGCTGGCGCAAACATAATTTGTAGCACTAGCGCCCCTAAGAGAGTTAATGTTGTTGTGGTGAGACGACCCATGCTAGCTACCCCCTGGTTCTGGCAGTTCAGGCTTAGGTAGATTATCGGTGCTAGGAGGCGCATCTAAAAGTATGAGCACTTCCTCAAGTCTGTCTAAATTCACAGTAGACCTAACTGATATTGTTTGATAAAGAGTGTTGTGGTCACCATCTGTGCGAATAACTTCACCTATGATAAGTCCCTTGGGAAATACTCCACCAAGACCTGATGTTAAGACTCTGTCTCCTGGTTCAATTGTGGCATCTACTGGTATGAAATTGAGACGCAGTTCCCCGCCCAGCGAACCCTGCACTGTACCTAGTTGGCGATCGCGCTGTACTAAAGCTGCGACCCCACTGTTCTGATCGGTAATTAGACGCACCTTGCTATAGTTGGGTCCAACCTCGATGGTAGAGCCCAACAAGCCCTGTGCAGTCACTACGGGCATGGCTAGGTCGACTCCGTCACGAGTACCACGATTAAGTACGATGATTCTTTCATAGCTACTGCTGGGAAGCCCTATTACTGATGCAGGTAATACTGCCTCATCAGGGGTACCTGTAGGTACAGAGCTCATGAGTTCTGTAAGGCGCTCATCCAAAAGTCGCATTTCTTCTAGTTCCGTAACACGGGCGCGCAGTTCATCGTTTTGGTCATTAATGGCCTGCAGTTGACTACGTGATACACCTAGGTCTCCTGCCCAGTTGAAGAAATTGCGAACAGGAGAAGTTACCCGGGTACCTGTTGCTTCTAATGGGGTTGCGACCGTCTGAACAGCTATGCGGACATTGTGCAAGGGGCCGCCCTCTGGCACTTCGCGGAACCAAAGAGTCGTGATAATAAGGGACAGGACAATAAGGCCAATCAGCCAGCCATAAGGCTTGCGCAGCGTACCATCATCCGAAGGATTCAGGTGCTCGTTATTGCCTCCGTAACGCATGCGC
>Ga0123355_10008201_pt1 | contig 15779 bp, 12 predicted proteins | sample TergutEmb28metaG_3_FD_89872 | JGI IMG/M metagenome (GOLD analysis project Ga0123355, IMG submission 89872) | Embiratermes neotenicus P1 segment gut microbial communities from Petit-Saut dam, French Guiana - Emb289 P1 | ecosystem: Host-associated > Arthropoda: Insects > Digestive system > Gut ... | reverse complement strand
CCCGTTTGTTTTTTATTTTTTTTGTAGGGAGGTTTTTTTTTTTTTTATAATTTGGTGTTGTGGGAAGGGAATTTTGTTTTTAACGGTTTTTTTAAAATGCGCCCGGGGGAGAAAAATACAAAAAAAAAACCCCCCCCCCCCCCCCTCAGTATTGCTGTGTAAAAAGAAAATATACGCAAGAGTGAAAATGTTTCCAGCAGGTTCAGTGCTAAAAGAAAAGGGAGAGAAATATTGAATGTTATGACGTTTTAACTAGCGAGAAATTGGAAAATATTGGCGGTCGAATGGAAAGAAACACAAAAGATCGTTGTCCCGGCTGGCTATTCAGTTTGGTGTGTCAAAAGCTTCGGTTCACACGTAAAAAAAATTGTAAAACTACACTTATATACAATCAAGCCACACGAAAATTATTTCCCCTAGACTGGCATGCAAGAAGCCCGTAGTATATGTGGTTACAAGAACCAGCAGTCAATAGATTTCTTGAAACAGAAAACGTGGTTTGCTTAGATACGGCAAGGTTACATTATATGGGAAAGTAAGTCGCCAGAATAACTGGTATTGGTGTTCCAAATCCCTGTGCTTCTCATGAAGTTCGTGTGCATGACTTGAAAGTCAGAGTTTGGTGCGCTCTGTTTGCGCAAAATCATATGACTCACGTTTTTCGAAGGAATCATACATATTTACCTATAGGTTCAGTTAATCCTTCAGTTAATTCTGGCATAATTTTTCTTGAATTAACGGGAAAAATGTACGGTTATTTCATCCAGGAAAATGCCACAACTCACACAGAAAATTTTTCAGTGCCTGCCCTGGAAGAAGTTTTCGGTGAACAGTTGGTAATTCTGCATAAATATTGTTTAATTTTTTGTATATCTGTCCTGTCACGAGTGTCATATTTTATAGTCAGACATTTTCTGGTGGAGGTGTCGTTATTTTGTGTAGGGCAACAGAGGTCTCGGCGTCGTTGTGGGTACTCAGGTAGTGCATTGACCTCTGTGCTACTTGTGTACCCATAACTTTCCTCGAGATGTGACCTGTGTGCTTTGCGTGAGCTTGGAGAGCTCCATTAATACAAAGATTGTCAACAGTAGAAACTAGAACAGATTTCTGGCCAGAACACAGATCTTTTCTTTTACACCAAACCTGCATCCATTTTACGGCCTTCCCATTATTCAGTGTCAGACAGGGGCTTTTCCTTGGAGGAAAAGCATGGCCATGGTATGAACCAAATGACTTTCCTCCAACCAGTGCCCAGGTGCAGTTCACATATGCTTTCATGAAATGCTGCTTTGTCTCAGGGCCAACTTTCCCTGTGCATTTGTACATTGGACTATGCCGTCATACGATGAAGGTAGAGTTGTCCCTACACACGCCATGAAAGGCATAAAAGGAGACTGGAGACATGGCACCCATCATTCTTAACTTTGGCACTAAATGGAAGTGAGTTGTCAGCCTCACACTCCAGCTGCTTTACCTCCAAGACAGGAACTCCTAACACCTTTAAAAAGGTGGCTGGTTGATCCCCAAGATGGTCTGGGGTTTTTAAAAAGAAGGTATCTCTTGCCCACTGCTGGATACTGAACCCCAGATTGTACAGCTCGTAGCACAGACATTATATTAAGTATATTATTCTGGCTCTTAACTTTACGTGAAATGCCATAATAAATTAGTTGCAAGAGTGCTATGTCAATTACAACAGGTGCAGGGTTCCGGAGAACTGTCAACATGTCTACAGATAAAGCTGTACAAGCAGCATGATACACAGCACTGTGAGTGGGGCAGTAGACTGCACTGCATAGAGCTGGACTGTTGTGCTGATGAAGGTGCTACTGCTGTTACAGTGAACAAAGAAACTTACAGGTAAGCACTTCAGTCAACCGGTGCGCACCTACAGAGTGTGACGTTACCAGACGCTGTATAATACCATTTGACCTCCTGATGATGAGCACAACAGTGCTTGAAACATGTACAGGAATATAATAAACTTATTATAAAATAAGAATTTGTGCATTAAGTTGGTCTATTGCAAAGATACTTAAGACTTTGTGTTATTTAGAAGTATAAATTTTGTATCCATTTGGTCAGTTATACTGATAAAAAATTTATTATTTTTTTTCATGCAATAATTCCTTTACTATAATGAATATATTTGTGTGTTTGCAGAAAAATGGGTCTGGATTGCTGATTCTGCATCACTCCAACTTTGCACCTGCAAGACCATGTCACAAGCAAAAGACACTTTGTAAACTAATCATCTCACCCAGGATATAACGCCACTCACACACTGTTTATTCCCCTGCATCAAAAGATATCACTGAGAAGTCAACCTGCTGGTATGAAATCTTCTGCTTCCTAAGTATGCCTTAATATGCTGCAGACAGGGACCTATCAATTCTGGAGGTATGCTTCGGAGTGTCAGATCCTGACCACTGAAGCAATTTTACTCACACACAGCTATTTTCAAAAAGTTGCTGTGTTCAATGGTCATTTGTTTGTTTCTTTCTTTCTCTGAATTCACTCACTTTGACTATACATTGGTTATACTCCTGCCAGTTGATAAATGTTATTAATGCAAGTACAGGCATGAGTCATTAAATTCTGACTTCATAATACAACTTAACATTAAGAATTTACAAGAAAGATGTTATAATATTTATAACTTAGTATGTGGTGTTGGACATGGTTCATGATTTATTTACTTGAAGGAAAAGTGCAATGGGAATAAATTATGCCACTTACTGTTGTACATAAAAGCCAGTAATCACTCACTTCTTATTTATCATATATATATATTTTATAATCCATACTATTTCCAGTTATATTTTGGTAAAGTAATGAAGGGCACTTAAAAATGCATAGAAACAGTTAAGAACTCAAAATATCCTAAGTGGAGACAAATACAAAGTGTCAAAAAAATGTATACACACTATTTTGTTTGTTTCTTTTTTATCCAATGCCCCACATGTCCTTTACGGACTTCGTGGTCTTCCCTCCTGGGCATGGCAGAAGTGTAACCGACTTCTGAGGTTGGGACGCCCATGAGGCGCGGTTACGTTGTCCCGGTGATGTGAGTGGTGATAGAGGAGGATGTAGTGCCAGGAGGGCCCTTAAACCTAAATTCTACTAACCTACCCAGACCATGGTCACCTCGGGAATCCTCCCCTTCAGGGAAAATTCCCACGGTAGAACCGGGAATCGAACCCGGGACCTCATGGTTAGTAGTCAGAGACTCTGACCACTAGACCACGAGGCTGGTCTGTATACACCCTATAATATATGAAAAATACTCCTTGTATAATTTATTGGAGATCAGTCTTTGTTGTACACAGGAAGCAGGAGGGCTTGTGACACATGTTCAGAATGTTCACCAATAACATCTAGGCACTCCTGAATTTGGTGCATGACTTGCAATGCACACACTGGGGTGACTGAACATGACCTTTCAGTGTCTTCCAGTGTGTCTGACATACTTCATCCATCAGATACCCCTACAAATGCAAGTCAAGAGGGTTAAAATCAGCTGAGTGCACATGGTACTCAACCCTTTGCTCTTTGTCTTATCCATTGGCCTAGGGAAGGTTCATTGAGGTAACTCCTAACATCTCTATGGTAATGTTGAAAGTAAACTCCCTCATTCCCATACACTTGACAAGTGGCAGGCACAAGGGATGTCCAAAGCGTGTTGAGGTACCCAGAGTAATAAACTGTTCCTTAAAAAAAAGAATGATCCATTGAAACTCCTGGATGACATTCCACACCAGGCTGTGGGTTCTGGTAAATTCACTGCCTTGTCCTCATAAATGTGCAAATTTTTGAGGGACAAGTAATTTTGCCACTGAGATTAAATAAGGCTTCATCAGACCAAACTGCCTTGTTGACAAACTCTGCATCCTTGAGCACACTTCTATGAAACCATTCACAAAACTGCACTTTTCGATCATTATCATATTCATTCATGGCCTAGAAATGTAAACTTTCTACCTAGCTCTTTCCAAACTAAGGTGTACGCTTGCTGTGCTAACCTGTCTTATGAGCAATGTTTTTTGATGATCATGAAAATTGTTGCAACACCAGACCAGAAAAGGCTGGACTGACTGATGTGTCAGGTCTCCTAGATTGTTGCTTGGCCAAGGCATGCATGTACCCCTCAGCCTCAAATTGGTCATGACAGCATTTAACCGTAAGTTGTGTTGGAGGTTCTGTTGCAAATTCACGCAACAGCTTCCTTGGACTCTGCACACATTCTCAAATTTTCAGTACAACTTCAAAATTACCTTGCATTGCACCAAGGTAAAGCACTTTGCTACCATTTTGTTTCCAACTTTCAACTCATGAAGTAATGCTGGTGTTCCTGTGACTGGCACTATCTTTGAATGAATGCCACACTGCATCAAGTAAATTACATTTTGGTTCCACAAAGTCTGTAGATACCCTCTATTAGAGTGAGTATACATATTTTGTGACACACTGTATGTTACAATTTGCAATATTTCTGGGAAACGTATAATGAATGGAAGTTATAAATGTTTACTGACATTATAAAACACAGAAAAGCAATGAGTGTTGAATTTTAGTAAGAAAGAAACATGTCCTAATAAAAATTGCCTTAAGGGTACACATGAAAAGTCACTAATCTTATTCACAAAATATGGCAGGAAGAAAGCCTTCTTGTGGCAAAACTTGTCACATTTAGCAACTAATAAGTAGAAACTTAAAACATGTTAGTACAACACATTGTGACATTTGGGACTGTTCCAGCAGATCTGGTTGACAGCTGGCAACTTTACTCATGTGTGGATCAGACAGTGAGTATATTATTTCGAAAGTGATTTCTTGCCTGACTGGAAATTTCTTCTCTTGATAGAGGCCTGAATTTAATTCATATATTTGCAGAGAACTAAAACTTTTTCAGTGAAAATATGAAAATTACACTGTAAGATTCTCTATTTTAGTGAAAATGTCAACTCTAATTTCCTTTTAGGTGTGAACACCAGACTAACACTAGAAACTTATGCCATAGTTACATTCCAGAAGATCTGGCACAATTCAAATTTTGCACAAGTCACATCTCAGCATGCATATAGTCAACTATATATGTATATACAAGAAAGTCCAGTTGAAATCCAAACTCTCCCACAATGGAACCTCATTGGCCACAGCATGATTGCCCACTGCCTGTGTTATCTCCCAGCAATATTCTTCTGCCACACTGATATAACTGCAGTTTACTTCCAGCAAGGGAAAACTTGGCATGCACTTAAAAAACGTTATCATCATTTTTTGTACTTTTTTAAAAAAAACTGCATAAATCAAAAGTACATAAGTTGGGAAGTGCAATGTTTTCAGTAGGTACTATGGTCTTAATAGAGACACATTCCATGATTATTTATTTATAGAATGCTGGCTGTATCTAGCGAAAAAGTTTGTTTTAACTGATGAAAGGCTGAAATTTGTTCCAAAATATGTAATATCAGTTCCTAACTCATAGAGATCAATCCATGGCCACTAGAAAGACCTATCAGTTAATGGAATATAGAGAAGTATCAGTATTTATTGTGAGAATCATATGAAACACATAAATACATGTGGGTGGGAGGTCAGTTGTGCAAAATGAAAATGTAACTTAGACTGAGATATTTTACAAATGTGCTCCAAACAAAATATCTTGTGGATTATGCATGACACTTCTTGCCTTCATTTGCCTGAACAAACAGAATTCTACTGTAGCTGGATTCATAACAACATTAACAGATACTCATATGTAAAGATAACATTTGTACTTCCACTCACGTTCTAAATGTAACGTGTCTCCGTTACTATTTCTGCCCAGTCATAGCTTCAAAAATCCCTGTGCCTGAATTGTCCACATCCCAAGACTTGCTGCTTGATTGATGTGTGCAGTTCTATGCCTTTTGTACACATCAAAAAGTTGTGATCATATAAGTGCATAGTAATTATACAAGGAAAATGTTATCCTTCAAAGCTTTATTCTGGTGTTGGTGTGGCATTATTATGTTAAGGGAGTATGCAGTGTGTATTGGATGCTGAATGTCAAGTGCTACAATGCTGAAATTTAAGTTCTTATTGGTGTCATGGTCTCCTTACAAGTATGTATGTAATGCACAAAGGTGTTGAGGGACGTACTGCAGGCTGGCAGCTTCAATAAAGTGCTTCTAGGAAATCCTAATAACATCTTTAGCAACATTTCTACATCATGCTTTTGTAAGACATAAACTTTATTGCAAGTTTTGCAGCCAAAACAGCATGTGGGAGATCTGCTAATGTGTGGCTACTTGATGAACCAATATCTCTTGTATAATGGAATCACTAAATTAATCTGATGTGGGTAGAAATTGATCAAACTCTCTCAGCAGTCTGAGCCCCTGATGTCAAAGGTCTGTTAACTTTCACGTATAATGAAATCCGTATTAAGTACTTGTGCACTTGTTCAAGTTCTGAAAGTTCTCATCTAAAGAAACAGTGCAACAATGTTTAAATTAGAATAAAGTAAGAAATACCTTGACAGACCAGCAAGACAACAGTAGGAGTGTTTTATATAACTGAATCAAATTTATATTAAGCAAGTGTTTCTTCAAAAACTATGGAATTCATTTACCATTTGACATAGCATTACATCCTAGAGACTTGAATCTTCATCTTCATCCCTGTGAGAACCTCTAATCTCACAAGTTTCCTGTTGAAAATTTTTTCCCAGTCTTGGGACACAATTTCTTCATACCTACCATAACTTTACTGACCATTTTTATGCATATTTTTGGTGTGAACAATACAGTTGCAATGCTTCACTGCTGAACGTGTATTACATATAGAAAACTTTCCTTATGGTTTACTTCAAATTGTAAATTAATACGTGGCCACAGGAGAAGCTTCTAACTTTCACACACAGCTAAAGGAAAGCTTTGCTTGGGAAACCCTGCTGTGAATCTGAAGAAATAATTAAAATAATTACTACATAACTGATAGTTCCATGTTTTGTTCAGAAAGTTAGTCAATATCAGTGGAAATCTACTGACTTAACAAAACTTCCATTGTATATAATTCAGTGTACAGTTCTAGATTAATGCATTAAGTATTAAGAGTACTGGTATAACACTTTAAATCAAGGCATAAATATTGGAAACGAAGGAAACAGACTACCTTTGTGAAGAAGGAATACCAGCAAGATGCAACAATATAGATGATTTATTGTCAATTCCAGATGTTGATTATCAACTACTGTCTCGACATGTTTCGGGCATCTTTATGCCCATCACCAGGAGAAAAGACCACGTGTTACTGCATATGGGGTTTTTTGATGGTAGCTCAGCAGCAACCTCCACAGTGCTCACACCCTACAACGTAGCACCACAGAACCGCAACCAGCCACATCCAACACTACCATCAAAAAACCCCATATGCAGTAACACGTGGTCTTTTCTCCTGGTGATGGGCATAAAGATGCCCGAAACATGTCGAGACAGTAGTCGATAATCAACATCTGGAATTGACAATAAATCATCTATATTGTGGCATCTTGTTGGTATTCTTTCTTCACGCTTTGCTCACAATGCACTGTCACAGGAACATAAAGACTACCTTTCTCTTTCCTCAATTGCACACAAATAAATATAATTTTTACACTGTTACAAATATGGTAAAAGAAATAACACAGCAGCATGAATGACCAGGTAGTCTTAAATTTATTTTGTTTGGAATTCTGAGATTGATTTCAAATCTTCAAGGTACTGTACATACTTAATGTGCAGATCAAGTTACAAATTCAGGTTATGTTAAAAATGGTCCTATTAATTAAACTGTAAAGGTCCTTTTTATATACCTTCAATGAATGCTAGACCATGCACACCAATCATGCACACAGTTGTCAATTAACCTTATTGTGAATCTTAGAGTTTGCTAATGGTAAGTGTAACACTTTTTGACCTGTGAGTGATGATGATTGCAGACACGAGTGCCTTTGGGGCCCAATGCTGTATAGCTATCAATTTACCCTCTTGATGATCTCCACATCAGGTATGATATAGTTTATTCTGTTAGGGAGAAATACATTTAATGGAGATTTCCATTCATCAAGCTGTTTTTCTCATCTGTGATATACTGTTATTTCTGAAGCCTGAAGTGCTTGTAAAAAATTAAAAATTTAGCTCCTAACTCACAGAGAACTCTTTTACTCTAATAAAGACTAGCTGGTTACTGCTCTTATGGAAATAATGGCTGTTATTTCAATCATATAAAACTCAAATGCATTCAACAAAGAAAAAGAACTATTTCTAATTTTAAAGCAAGTGGTACAATCAGTAACCACTGTGCTATGATGGGCTAATTACAAACCAGATGACATCTGGCATAGCATTACAAATTACCAGCATCAGCTTTAGTCTTTAAGCACGATGCCTTAAAAGCTTTTCTATGACCAACGAACATTTTTCACATTTTGCCTTTCAAGAAATGTTTGACACTTTTTGTAATTATTACACATCTGCCAATAATAACAATTTTTATTATAAGAGTAATACTTCACTTGCTTTTACCCATGTTATAAAATGTAAATAAGGTTTATGATAATAAATGCATTATTAAAAATTTTGTGAACATTTTTTTCAATGGGAAAAGAATGGTTGTTAGACAACTTTGTCTAATATTAACCCACTGATCTGATTTATTTTGTTTCATGGTTGTTTGAATTATGAATTTAGCACTACTAACACTTTAAATACTCAGTACATCACAAATCTCTTTCCAGTAGTGTTTTAAGGACCAATGAATGAACACATTATTTTTAATACACATATTAATACACAACCCATGATTCTGATGTTTCATCCCTTTAGTAAATAATATATTTGTAAAGAAACTCTCCTAGAAAGAAGCTGTTTTCTTGTCCTCTGATAAATTTCAGGTAACAGATCCTCCAGTTCCATGATAAGTGGGTCCCTGTCGCTACAGCATGGCATATCCTCAGGTTGCAGATGGAGGAACAGCCTCCAATATGGAGGGTAGTTGCGAATATATTGAATATGCAGTCGCAGAAAGCCAACAAGGGGTGGTCCTCCAGCTTGGGGGTTGGGTGAGGAGCTAACAACTCCTCACCGTAAAATCTGGTCTTATTACAAAATGGATACATGTGCCTTGGGCCTGGACTGATCCTTTGTTATGACCCAAGCAATGAAAAAGGGACATGAGATATGGTACATGCAATATAAGGAACCTGTATAGGTCAGGGTCATTTTCAACAGTAGCCAGGAAGATAGCAAGGTATAAATTAGATTTATTGGATGTACAGGAGGTTAGGTGGGAGAAAAGGGGTACTATAAGAGCAGAGAATTATATTTTTTTCTATTGAATAGAAAACAAAAATCACCTATTGGGAACAGGATTTTTTGTACACCACAGAATAGTATCAGCAGGTAAGAGAGTAGAGCGTGTTAGTGAGAGGATGTCATATATAATTCTGCGAGGTCGCTGGTGTAAGATCATTGTTCTGAATGTGCATGCTCCAAGTGAGGAGAAAAGTGATGATTCAAAGGACAGTTTTTATGAGGAATTAGAACAGGTTTTTTTTTTTTTACCATTTTCCTAAGTACCATATAAAAATTCTATTAGGAGATTTTAATGCAAAAGTGGGGAGAAAGAATATATTGAAACTGACAATTGGGAATGACAGTCTACATCAGGATAGTAATGATAATAGTGATAGAATAGTAAACTTTGCCATGTCAAAAAATCTCATCGTTAAGAGCACGATGTTCCCGCACTGAAACATTCATAAGTGCACTTGGACCTCTCCTGATGGGAAGACTCACAATCAGATTGATCACATATTGATAGACAGGAGATGGCATTTGAGTATACTAGGTGTATGAAGTTTTACGGGAGCTGACTATGATACTGATAACTATCTGGTGGTTACAAAAGTTAGGGAAAGGTTGGCAGTAAATAAACAAGCACCACAGAAGTTTGATGCAGAAAGATTTAATTTCTGGAAGCTAAATGAGCTTGAGGTTAGGAAATAGTATCAGATTGCAATTACAAACAGGTTTGCAGCTTTGGAGAATTTAAGTGATGGCAAGGACATAAATAGGGCTTGGGAGAACATTAAAGAGAATAACAAAACCTCAGCTAAAGAAGGTCTAAGTCTGTACAAATTGAAGCAGCATAAACCATGGTTTGGTGAAGAATGTTTAGGTTTTTTAGGGCAAAGGAAGCAGGCTAAAATGCAGTGGATACAGGATTCAAGCCAAAGCGATGTAGATAATCTAAACAATGTAAGATATGAAGCTAGTAGATATTTCAAGAACATGAAGGAATATCTGAAAGCTAAAATTCATGAATTTGAAACTAACAGTAACTATCAAAAATATCAGGGACCTATATATTGGGGCATCAGTTACTTTAAGAAGGGTTACCAGCCTAGAACTAACATAATAAAGGATGAGAAGGGTATATGGTTACAGATTCCCACAGCATTTTGGCTATGTGGAGGAAATATTTCTCTCAGCTACTGAATGTACATGGGGTTAATAATGTAAGGCAGACAGAAATACATACAGCAGAACCATTAGTGCCTGAGCCGAGTGCCTTTGATGTTGAGAGGGCTACTGTAAAGATAAAATACACAAAGCATCAGGTATTGAACAAATCCCAGCAGAATGATTAAAGCAGGGGGTAGAACAATTTACTGTGAGATCCATAAGCTTATCTCTTCTATTTTGAACAAGAAGGAATTGCCTGAGGAGTGGACGGAGTCGATCATTGTACCTATCTATACGAAGGGCGATAAAACAGAAATTGTATTATTTATAGGGGCATATCACTTTTGCCAATTATGTACAAAATTGTATCCAACATCCTGCTGTCAAGGTTAACTCCATATGCAGAGGGAATTATTGGGGGTCATCGATGTGGATTTTGATGAAACAGGTCAATTGCTGATCATATATTCTGCATTCATCAAATACTTCAGAAAAAATGGAAATACAATGAAGCAGTGCATCAGCTCTTCATAGACTTCAAGAAAGCTTATGATTCAGTTAAGAGGGAGGTCTTGTATAATATTGTCATTGAGTGTGGTATCCCCATGAAACTGGTAAGGCTAATAAAAGTGTGTCTGACTGAAACATATAGCACAATCTGGGTAAGCAAGAATTTTCTGACATGTTTCCTATTAGGAATGGTTTCAAACAAGGAGATGCTCTATCGCCATTGCTTTTCAACTTTGCCTTGGAGTATGCCATTAGAAGGGTTCAGGTAAACCAGGATGGTTTGAAATTAAATGGTACACATCAGCTTCTGGTTTATGCTGATGATGTTAATATATTGGGAGGAAGTGTACATACTATAAAGGAAGATGCAGAAGCTTTGGTAATTGCTAATAAGGAGATTGGACTAGAAGTAAATGCTAATAAGACTAAGTACATGGTCATGTCTCGAGATCAGAATGCAGGACAAAGTCACAATATAAAGATTGGTAATAGTGCCTTTGAAAGGGTGGAAGAGTTCATATATTTGAGAACAACCTTCATGAATCAAAATTCTATTCAGGAAGAAATTAATAACAGACTGAAGTCAGGGAATGCTTGCTGTCATTTGATGCAGAATCTTTTGTCTTCCAGTTTGCTGTCCAAAAATATATAGATTAAGATATAGAGAACTATAATTTTGCCAGTTTAGTGATGGTGTGAAATGTGGACACTCACACTGAGGGAGGGACATAGGCTGTGGGTCTTTGAGAACAGGGTGCTGAGGAGAGTATTTGGGTATAAGACGGATGAGGTTAACTGGGGAGTGGAGAAGACTACATAATGAGGAAATTAATGAGCTGTACTCCTCACCAAATATTATTTGGGTGGTCAAATTGAGAAAAATGAGATGGGTGGGGCATGTAGCAAGTATGAGTGACAGCAGAGGTGCATACAGGGTTCTGGTGGGGAAACCTGTGGGAAAGACACCACTTGGAAGACCCAGGCAAGGATGGGAGGATATAATTACAATGGATCTTCAGGAAGTGGATAGGGGGGGGCAAGGACTGGATTGGTATGGCTCAGGACAGGAACAGGTGGCGAGCACTTGAAAATGCAGTAATGTACCTTTGGATTCCATAAAATGCGGGGAGTTTCTTGACTAACTGAGAACCCATTAGCTTCTCAAGAAGGATTCTGCTCCATGGAGTGCATGAGTGAGTAAGTAAGTACATTAATTAAGCATGTAAGTAAGTAAGTAATTAAGTAAATAATGAAGTAAGCAACAGCACCTCCAGCTATTTACAGTCCTGAATATATGGTTCTGCATGCATGCTGAATAAGCAACTGTAGATTATAGACATGAGTATTTAGTGGTATTTCAGGTACAGTGGAACCTGGACATAACATCAACGAAGGGATCGCATATATTGTGTCGTTATAAATGAGTGTCACCATGAGTGATGTGTACAGTAAATTGGAGGAAAAAATATTTCAAGACAAAATACAGACCTGTCAGTATAGTACTTAATGTTAACACTATGATCTATTTAAAATTTAAATTACAATTACAAATTTGAAATAATAAAAACTACTTGTTTATAATTTTGAAATTCCATACATGTTTATATTAAAAAATACATTAATTTAAAATTAAAATTTAGGAAGAACAAAAGTTATCCTGAGAAGACCACCACTCACTGATACATTGTTACTTCTCTCCTGTTTAAACCACTTTAAGCAGCTTCTCATGACATCACTGTGTTCAGGTTCCTGACATAGCTTTATTCTCGATCCTTTCTGATCAAACACACTAACAATTTTGGTACTGTTTTTCCAAATAATTTGGATCGTAGAATATATGAGACCAAATTCCTGAAACACGTCAGCTTTCTTTTTTTCATTTTATATTGCTCTAATCACTTTTAATCTTTCTTTAACGCTCAAAACCTTCCTCCTTTTATTCATGACACTAGCCATGTTATCATGTTACCAGTCTCCTGTTAATTGCAGGAGTAAAAACGCAACATTCACTTTATGCTCAGAGCGAATTACCTTTCCTCTAGTCACTTTCCAGGCCTGGAATTTTAGTAGCTATCTGAAAGCATACGAGGGCTTGCCCTCTTAAGGTTGAGGAGACAGTAGAATTCTCAAAATAGCCTGCTTCTTGGAAAATTATATTGGAACTGATCACTGGCAATATCATTATATATGGGGTAGATGTTTTTATGTATATCATACTAAGCAAGGCAAAAAAAAATCATGTGCATTAGGGGGAATTAGTACCACAAATGTTTGACATTATAAACAGGTGTCATACAAATCGTGGTTGTTATAACCAAGTTCAACCGTACTTTGAGTCACTTAAAACAGCTAGTATCTAATCACAGGATATACTGGTTAGGAAGGGCAAACATCATACAGAAGAACTAAAGGGACTTTAAATAAAGTTTCCTGGGAGTGAGAGTATTGTTAAGTGCAACTGTCTGTACCTATTAATAGTAACAGTAAGTTATGAGACTCATCTACTATTCCTACAGAGTGACTGTTTCATCAGAATTTCTTCCATCATGCTTTGAAGGTTTGTTTTAAACCATGTATATGTAAATTGCGGACTGCAAAAACTGACAATATGCCTAAATTTGCATACATCAAAACTGTGCAAAACAAGAACTGTCTGTAACATGTGGTAGTAAAACTGCAAGGACCTGCTTTTTGCCAACTTGCATCCACTAAACTGAAGTCCACCCAGTTTTATTAAATGACTTGGTTCATTTTAAGTTTTAATTAATAGAATCCTTGTTAATGTTGGAGGATGCATGGAAGCCACAACATGCTACCTGAGTTCTGACATGTTAAGCTTTGATCCATGCCCAGACATTACAGTAACTTGAACCTCCTCATATCACTGCACACAACACCACTAAAACAACCAGTCGAAATGGTCAGAGATGCAAGCATAAATAATGTAAAAATAAAATTTACTATTTAACACAATCAGGGAGATTACAATAAGGTACTGCATATTCCAATTCTTGAGGAAGTTCACAAGCACAAAACACATTAATGTTTCTTGTCTCCTTGCCCCTTTTAACTAAACAAAAACAAAACCAAAAAAAAATTGTGGGTAATGCTGTGGATCAAAAACCCCCAAAATAGAAAAACATCTGTATCCACCACAGCACCAGAGAGATTCTGATCTTGATCCTGTCCCTGCCAAAACAGTCCCAGGGGTTCTCAGGTGAAAGAAAGACTTTGGTATGCAGGAAAGGAGAAGGGGAGGTCTGATGTTATATGTGGCTTCCAGCTGGCATAGCTGTAAAATCTTCGATGACATGCTTGGGATCTAGAAGTCTACTATGCATAAACTATAACAACAATGAAACTCTTTTAATTTTCAATACAATTATCCTTCTGTACTTGAGAGCACCAGATAATCAAGTCTACATTTATTCCAGATTCATCAATACATACTTTCTTTGTTTTCATGTTTCTTCTATCCTTGAGTATGTCAGAAGAGTGTTCCGCAGTTGCTGAAAGGGACAAAAATTTCTTATTTTTATACTGACAAACCATTAAATATGCCACGTAGCTAAGAGAGAAAAGATCACAAGAGTGTAAATTATATTAAAAAGCAGACAAAATACATGACAGTGTATCTTCAATAATAGCTGCCTACAGACATGTTGCTGTTCCTGAGGTGTTCACATTCCATATTCAGAACTGTACCCAACATGTGTTTGCTACTATGGCCACCACTTCTCCAGAGATTAGCTGAATCAGCATACTTAAAAAAAACAGAGAACAAATGGTCCATATTACAGTACTTTGTGCAGAAAACAAAACAGGGGTTTTTACGGTGTCATAAGAAGCAATATTAAACATTGCTTACTAAAGCTGTCACCAAGATATGTGCACCCACCCTATCATTTGAGCCATACTGTATATCTGAGACAGTTTGAATACTGAAATAGACTGTGCTATCCTTATACCCTTCTGTGGTTTTCCATTAACCAAAGAATGTGTTCTATAAGCCAATATACATCAAAGAAATATACAAATATGCTAACACTGCAACAGAATGAACTTGCTGCCATTTACATGTAGCCACAAGGGCAGGCAGGATGTCATTTTACTAAGGTCTTCAAGGAGAGAATGCTAGAGAAAACGCATGATAAAACATTCTAAGAAATGACTTTGGAAGCAAAAACCTATTTCCAAAATTACTAAAACCAAATGCTGCTGTGCAGTAATCAGTAACCCTTATTCAGGTGGTCCTGGGTTCAAATCTTGAGTGACAGGCAGTTTATCCACTTTTAGGTTTCTTGTTGGTTTCCCCACTTTCTCCAGAATGCTCCTAAGACAGCATATTGAACTACACTATACTATATTATATTCCCAAATATGAACACTGTATCTTATGTATATTGGACCGTGCATCATCTTGATAGTTGAGTAAAGAGAGACCAACTTGAAGCCACTTGTTTTATTATTACTTTATTCAGTGCTCAACACGTTTCGGATGTTAATGCATCCATCCTCAGGAGCTTGCGACTAATTTGTTGAGTTACTTCATGGGTTGTATCTGGTTCGATGTGTGTTGGTGTTACGTTGCAGTGTGGTTATGGTGGTGTGGTATCTGTATGCAGGCTTCAGCCTGTATACAGATACCACACCACTATAGCCACACTGCAACGTAACACCAACACACATCGAACCAGATACAACCCATGAAGTAACTCAACAAATTAGTCGCAAGCTCCTGAGGATGGATGTATTAACATCCGAAACATGTTGAGCACT
>Ga0123355_10008200_pt1 | contig 15779 bp, 12 predicted proteins | sample TergutEmb28metaG_3_FD_89872 | JGI IMG/M metagenome (GOLD analysis project Ga0123355, IMG submission 89872) | Embiratermes neotenicus P1 segment gut microbial communities from Petit-Saut dam, French Guiana - Emb289 P1 | ecosystem: Host-associated > Arthropoda: Insects > Digestive system > Gut ... | reverse complement strand
CTGTCGATATATTCGTCTAGCTTGGCGTACAAAGACTTGTCGATGGATTGCGCCATGTTTTGGACCATTCCTTTCTGGTCTGCTTTGTTCTTGATGAACAGCAGATTTATATATAACATTTGTACTCGCCCTATATTTTATCGTATTTGGGGGATTTTGCAAGGATGGGGCGAAAAAATCGTGGAAAACTGAGAAGCTCATAAGCAAATAGAATATGTAAATAGTATGAAGGATGCCGCGATTGATAGCGCGAATATTAGAAGCAATACGGATGTATTTTGAAGTGTAGAGGATTAGGGTGCACGCCACGTTTTTACAGCCTTATCCCATATTTCATCCTCGCTTGCTGTGTTTCCAAGTGATTCGGCTGTGTCTACGAGATGTGTCACAAATCAGCCGAAGTACTCTTTACCGGTTTGGGCTTGTTGTTTGACAACTTCGCTCCACATGGGGGCATAGTCGTGGTAGCCCGTGGATATTAGCCCATTTGCAATAGTTTGCAAGTCGTATTCTACCCTGCGTTCGGCTACATGCCATGCCTCATCTTTCCATGTTAAAAGCGTGTATGCGGCTGTGGCATCCCAGTCGGCGGCCATCCCGCAGGAGCCTGGGTTTATGAATAGGCGCCCTTTGTATTCTGTGTGGAATTGCAGGTGGTTGTGGCCAAACAGGTGCACGCCTGGGGGGAGCGATAATATGCTGGCATGTGCATTTGGGCAAGAAAGCAGTGCCTCGCGCCCCCGTGCCAGATATTCGTCATGGGAAATGGGCGTCGACAGCATCATATTATTGAAATGTATCGTATGGAATAAATGCGCGACGCCAGGTTGCCAGAATAGGTCGACCGAATGAGATACATAAATATTACTTGTGCCGTGGATGGTGATTTTTTCTGGCAGTGCCAGCAGGTATGCGAGATTTTCTTCTGTTAGCATGTCGTATGACCACTGGTTTGGCTTGAACTGTTCGTTGGACTTGCCGCCATTGGTCTTTTTCATGCCATTAAAATAGCCCTCGCCATTGCCGCAAACTACAACGGCAGGCGAGAGCTTTTTTATTGTGTTAACAACATCATTGCCCCAAGGGTAACGGCTGGCGTAGTCGCCAAGTAGGATATACTCGTTAGCGCCTTGGGCTTTTGCGTCGGCTATGGCCGCAATAAGTGCGGGGTGGTTGCCGTGGATGTCTGATATGATTGCGTAGGTCATGTAGTGATTATACCATGGTGGAAGGTCGCTAGTGGTCTGTAAAGTCTAAAACTGATACAAAACTGCGAGGATTTTTGTCGCAAGACAAGGAAGTGCCGACGCGGCTTGCCTATAAGGCAAGCAAGGAGGTGCTGACGCAGGATTGCGGCAAAAAGACCGCAGGGTTGTACCAGTTTTAGGCTTTACAGACCACTAGGCTAGGTGGCCCATAATAATGCAAAAAAATCACAAAACATACTCCGCCTTCATGCGATAAAAAACCACAAGTTTTTCCGAAGCATTATCTACCAGATACGCCTCCCCCACCCCACTTAGCTCAAAGCGCCCCCGGGCGACTTTGCCAAACCAGCCATAATGGTTGGTCCGCATAATTGTATACGCATCCTTTCCACAACCATATGTATTGACTAACTCAGCCGCCGAAAGATTGCCATGGGCCTCAAGCAAGCAAGCAATGCGTACACAACGCTCTCGGTAGGCGGTGTTGACTGCCCCTTGGCTACCACCGGCTGTATCAGCCGTGCGCCCGGCTATTTCACGGCGCAGCTGCTCTGACTTCTTGTTAGACTTGTCGGCGCGGCCAGCAGGAAAGAGCACTATTTCCGCCAATTTTGCAGGGCTGTCCAGTGCCACCGTGATTAATCCAATTTGCAATTTTTTTAGTAACCGCTGCAAACGCAAAAAAGAGCCATCCCTTGCCTTTTTGGGGCGCGGGATGGCAACAAAAACCCAATCCGTGGCGGTTTGACGGTCCAGGGCTTGGTATATTAGGGTTAAATTGGCGGATAGCTTCATCTCAACTACCCACAGCATATCGTCTTTGACTGCGGCAATATCGCAACCCTTTACTTCACCACGCACGGTAAAGCCCTGGGTGGTTAGCAGGTCGCGAATTGGTTCGTATAGGTCGGTTTCTTTCATGTTAATCCAGCCCGTCCATTATAAGGCTAAGGCCTTCGCCATTCATGACCCGTGGCAATTCCCCGTCCCATGCTTCAAAAAACATTTGCCGCATCATAATATCACGTATTTCCTCGGGAAGGCCCTGCCACATATTGCGCATTATTTGCAGTGCGTCTGCCTCTGCTTGGGCGTGCAGTGCTATAGATTCGGCCTCGGCCCGGGCCCTTACTACTACTGCTTCGGCTTCAAGTGCCTGCACTTCCAGTTGTTGGTTGGCGATTATAAGCGCACGCTCCCGCTCAAATTCGGCCTGCATCATGTCTTGCTCGGCTATCATGCGTTGTTCTACCGCCAGTTCGAATGCGCGGCTAAAGTCTATGCTTTCTACGGAGACCATTGTTACTGTTATATGAAATTGGTCGGTTACTGTGCGCAGTCTGTCGTGGATTTCGTGGCTTATGACTGCACGCTGTTCAACAATTTCCATTGCGCTTTTTAGTGCAAAAACATTTTGGATTTCTTGCAAAAGCACGCCGTCCATTAGCCTTTCCAGCTGGGCTACCGTGCCAAAACGCTCGGCTATAATCATGGCGTCTTGGGCGTTTAGGCGGTATAGTACCGTTACGTATCCGCTTACATTTTGGGCGTCTACGCTGTATGCCTGAAACCTAAAGGCTTGCTCGCGCACTTGCAGGTCAAAATAGTCAACTGTGTTGGGAATCCAAAATACGAAATTTAGGCCGTCGGGCAAAAGCCTGTCTACTACGCCCCAGCGTCGCACAACGGCGGCTTCTTCTGTGCGCACTACCCGCAGTGATGGTAGTATAAGTACTAGGGCCAATACTATGGTTGCAATGGTGATTGCCACCCCGCCTGTGACTGTGTTTTTAGCTTTTCTTGTCATTATAGTCCTCCTGTTAGTCAATATATGGCATACGCATTACTATTTGCACGCGTCGATCGCTTAGGACAAAAACGACGTCGTGTTCATTTGCATTACTATTTGTTTGTTGGTCTGGCATTTGGTGGTATAAGAAACTCCCCGCATACTTTACATACGCCTTCGCCAAAGTGTTGGTCTGCTTCGGAAAGGGGGCATTTGCGTTTGCAGTGGGCGCATCTGAAACTGCCTTCTTTGAATTTGTCTATTACGTGGCTTATGGCAAACACCAAAATTACTACTGCCGCAAAAATTACTGCAACTAATATTAACACTTTTGGGTCCATTATTTTACCTCCTTTTTAGCACGCAACTGGCCGCAGGCGGCGTTTACCTCTGCGCCAATTGTACGGCGTACCGTAGCTGGGATTCCTGACTTCATAAGTATGGCCGCAAATGATTCGGCACCTCGCCTGGTGGTTGGCGAAAATGTATGGGTTTCCCCTGGGTTAACGGGTATCAAATTTACATGGCAAAGCATATCCCTTAGCAAACGCGCCAACTCCCGGGCCTGTGCGGGGCTGTCGTTTACACCTTGGGTCAGGGCATACTCAAATGTTACTCGGCGGCGGGTTGTGTTAGCATAATGGCGGCAGGCGGCTATCAGGCTGCGTATGGGGTAGCGCATTGCAATAGGCATAAGTGCTTGCCTGGTGGCGTCGTCTGCACCATGTAGTGATATGGCCAGTGTAATTTGCAACTTTCGCTTTGCCAGTTCATATATCTTTGGCACCAGTCCACATGTAGACAGTGTTATATGCCGCTGACTAAGCCCCGCGCCCCTTGGATGGGTGATTAGCTCAATAAAGCGCATCACCGCGTCAAAGTTATCCAGCGGCTCGCCACAACCCATAAGCACTACATTGCGTGCGCCCCCGGCGGCATAGACCTGCATGCATATCTCCCCGGCGGTAAGATTGCGGATAAGCCCGTTTTGCCCGGTGGCACAAAACAAACAACCCATCCTGCACCCGGCCTGGGTGGACACGCATACGCTTTGGCCATGGATATATTTCATTACAACAGACTCTATGTGTACGTCCGCGTCTGCACCAAGTGCTATAAGATGTTTAGTTGTACCGTCTTTAGCTACAAGTGATTCGAGAATCGTGGCCGGCGTAATATAGCACAGGTTTTCTAAAGAAGCACGCAACTCTTTTGGGATGTTATTCATTGCTAAAAAAGTACGAGCACCACGCTTGTGCAACCATTCAAACACCTGACCGGCGCGGTATATTGGCTGGTCAATGCCTGACATTAGCTGTTCAAGTTCGGGAATATTCATTGATAAAATATCCATGTCTAGTACCGCGCCAGCAAAACTTCCTCTAGGAAAATAGAAAAAGTCCCCATGGCGTCATGTATTTTCTCCGGCCATCTTTCCATAATATAGTGATAGTCGTCCCGATAACTATGAAGCACCCTGAAATAATAATTGCCATCATAGTCAAACTGCGCCCCAAAAAGCATCATAACTGTAATGTCGGCACGCAAAAACTCCAGTTGGTCACTTGGTAGGAAAATGGCATCGGGGTAGTTAACAAGCTCTAGCCCAGCACTTGCGTTTAATTCGTTTGCCAGGGCTTCCCACTGCCTTGTTATATCATTTTCGCGGCGGACTCTGGCATCATGTCGCACTTCGTATCCGCCGCCAAAAACAAAATACTCCCCTTCGAAAAGCACGTCGGCATTTACCATAAACAAAATATTATCAAGCTCATCAGGGGTAAGGCTATCTACATAATACTCCGCGCCCAATAACCCAACCTCTTCCGCACCAAAAAAGATATATACTAGTGTGTAATAGTTATCAATATGCATCATGCGTTGGGTACTTTCCAAAAGTAGTGCTGTACCCGAGGCATTATCGCTGGCACCGGGATATAGTATAGTATCATAGTGCGCACCAATCACTATTACTTGCTGGCTTTGGCCAGGGATTGTTAGGATTACATTTTGGCTGGTATGGGTATAGCGCAGATAGTCATAATTATGATATATAGCTCTAAACTGCCCCCATCTATCTATGTTATGAGGATCAAGGCCCAGTGAATATATACTAAATTCCTGTACATATATGTTCTCCCACGGGTGCCCTATTGCCAGCAGTTCTTCTACAAGCCATACAGCGGCGGCCTTTTCTTGATAGGAGAAAGGAAAACGGCTATAAAAATGGTCGTTCAAATGCCGAATATGGCGCACAGATATTTCGCCGTGGGGGGTATCGGCATTAAGGGGCTGTGGTGCACGAATATTTGCGAAATGACTCTGATGCCACGGGCCTTGGGAATCACCAACTATTGGCTCTTCCTCAACATACTCGAAGGCCGGTTCATCAGAAATCATGGGCTCTTGCGCTTCTTCTTCGTCCGGCACAAACTCACGATATGGGGTTATTTCATCTTGTGTTTGAATAACATCCTGCTCGTCGCGGAAATGATCAATAACAAAGATAGCACTAACCAGCACAACAGCAAATATAACCGAAAAAACAAATATCTTCTTAGTCATTTTCATCTCCCTTATTCCTAAACACAAGCCATTTCCCAAGTGCATAATTCCCCAGCACATGAACAAACACGATAATCAAAAACCGCATCAGCATGGCATTAAACCCAAGCACATCTACCAACAGCACCAACGCCTGTATGCCAAGAATCACAGTAAAAGCCCGCGATATGCCAAACCTGATAAGTTCCGGCACAAGCACCTTAGCATGCCACTGGTTTGACTCAAAAACAAGCACCTTGTTTGGAAAAAACGCAAAAATAATAGCCAGCACATCAGATAATATGCCAGCTAATGCAACCCACAATCCAAAAACATAATAAAACAGCGCAAACAAAGCCAAGCTCACCAAAGTGGTCAGCCCGCCAATAAACAAAAAACTAACGGTTTCATGGTTAACCAGCCCCCTAAACCGCCTGGGGGTAAAAAACGTGATAAGTCTAGTCAGCAGGTCTATTAGTTTCCTCATTTTGCCCCACAATTTCAAGTATAATATAAGTTGGCCGTCCCTTTATCTCTTCATATATACGCCCAATATACTCGCCCATAAGGCCCAGTATCATAAGCACTATCCCCTGAGAAAATAGCACAGCCCCAATGGTAGAGGCCCAACCGCTAATAGCCACATCTGTAAAAAACCGCTGATACAAAACAACCAACAAGTACACAAAGCTAATCAGCGACATAAAAAACCCAAGAGTAGTAGCCAGCTTTAGCGGCTTATACGAAAACGCCGTAATCGCATCCAGCGCAAACGAAACCATTTTCCTAAAGGGGTACTTAGTCTCCCCGGCAAAGCGCTCTTCGCGTACATATTCCACCGCAATTTGCCTAAATCCCACCCAGCTTACCAGGCCCCGTATATACCTATGCCTTTCTGGCAGGCGGGCAACTGCGTCGCATACCTTGCGGTCTATCAGACGGAACTCACCTGTATCCGGCGGCATGTCTATAGTGGTAAGCCTGCGAATAAAGCGGTAGAAAAACTTAGCAGTGATTTTCTTGAACCATGTCTCCCCTTTGCGCTTACTGCGCTTGCCATAGGCAACATGGTAGCCCTCTTTCCAGCGGGCGGCCATTTCAGGAAACAACTCCGGCGGGTCTTGCAAGTCTGCGTCTATAATAAACACAGCGTCGCCCCGTACATTGTCCATGCCTGCGGTGATGGCGGGCATATGGCCGAAATTGCGGGTAAAATTGATTAGCCGCACAGATGGGTCTTTAGCACAAAACTCTGCAATAATCTCGGCTGTTTTGTCGCGGCTACCGTCGTTTACAAAAATCAGCTCATATGGCTCGGCCATGTCTACCATTACGGCAGTCAGGCGTTTGTATGTTTCTGCAATAACCTCTTCTTCGTTGTAAGCGGGTACTACCACTGAGTATACAGGCTTTATCATTTGTAAAAACGCCCCTTCTTAGAAATGCCACCTAGGCAACCACTGCAAATACGTCCGCACAAACTCTGTAGAAATTGGCAAACCGCTAAGCACCGGATAAAACAGCGCAAATAGTCCGGCAACAATTACTACATACCCAATTGCACACACCCGCAAGCTTGGCCGCCTGTCAATAATATGCTTAAACGCCCATGTGATAGTTAGTACAACAAAGGGCACACTGGGGAAGTAGTGATAAATCCATGTAAGCCTGGAGATACCCACCCATGGTAAATACTGAGCCGCATAGCCCACCACTATAAAGAACACAGCAGTATCAAAACCCTTAAAGGCACGTACCTTTTTTGCATTTCCGGGCTTGTTGGGGGCAATAAACTCAAGAGGGGTAAGCCCAGTAACCCCATAAAACAGCATATAAATAGTAGCCACAACCCCAAGCCACCAAACGGCAGGGTTACCAAAGGACGCAATAGTCCCGCGCACACCATCTACATAGTTGCCGCCATATAGCCAAATAGGCCGCAAAACAAGGGGCCACTCCCACCATATAGAGCTAAACCCATGCTCGGCCACAAGCCCCGAGTGATATGAGAACATACTCATCTGGTTGCCCCACACATTACGAAGCCCACCGCCACCGGTGGCCGCCACAAATGGAATATAGCTAAGCACATAAATAACCAGCGGGATTGCAATAAAGAATCCGAAGCAAGCGTAGAAAATACGGGTCGCCTGTTTGCTATCATATAAATACTGCTTGTAAAGTGCCGGGAAAAACACAAACGGCAGCCCAAGTATCGCATATACCCCCTGCCACTTAGCAGCGGCCGCAAGCCCCACACTAATACCGCACAGCGCCAATATAATCATCTTACGCTTTAACGAATCACCGCGCTCTACCCCATGGACAAACATAAACATAAACAGGTACATAGCAATAATAAAAAGCGTCACATAGCTGTCAATTGTAGCAATACGTGTCTGGGCAAAATGCATAAAGTCAAAAGTAAATACAGCGGCCGCAAACAGCCCCCAGTTATTTGACTTAAACAAGAGCCTGGCCAAGGCATATAACAGCGGAATCATGAGTACCCCTGCCAAAGTGCCGGGGAAACGCCATCCAAATGGGGTCATGCCAAAGACTCTGATGCTCCACATGATAAAATTCTTGCCCAAGGGTGGGTGGGTGTTTTCAAAAACATTAATCCCATGCAGATATTCATAGCCTGCCCGGGCGTGATATATTTCGTCAAAATAGGTCGAGTTCATAAAACTGCGATACTCTGGTACCATATGTTGCTCATCTACTATGGCCTCTGCCCCTGCCGAAACATTATCAATAGGAATAAGTTCCCAATCCGGGCCGCGAAACGCAATTTCCTGCATCCTAAACTCAGGGGTTTCCACTGTAATTTGCACATAGCGCCCATAGAAATGCATATCATGCCTCTCCCAATTAAACGCTGTGGTCATGCCGGCATAGACTTGCCCGATATCACTCCAATGAACCCCGTCAGAAGACACTGTTACATTAAAGGTCGAACCGCCCCAGTGCACCCTGCTTGCACTCATGCGGTACTGGATGGCATGTACCTGATGAGTTTGACCAAAGTCGATAATCGCGGTTTCGTTTACTTCCGGCGCCCATGCGGTTTGGGGGGCCTCCATATCGCCAAGGCGCACAAAGGCCACTATGCTGTATATAATAATTAGCCCGCAAATTAGTATATAGTCCCTTGTACTCATAGGCGGCGGCTCAACAGCTACCGGCTTTACAGGCTGGACGTCTTTGGATTTATGTTTGATATTTTTCGCAGGTGCCGGTTCAGCATGGGAGAATGAAACATCCTGCTCCATCCATTTAGTTCTTACAAACATAAACACAAGTGCCGCCCCCAAAAGCACGTTAATAGTTGAGAAAATAGGTGCCGTGGTTGCCATTACATACGAACCATGGGCACCTGCCCTAAGCCACTGTACAACCTGTACACAGTTAACTAAAAATGTAACAGAAAAGGCGGCATACAGCCCCAACCCTCGCTTTTCGTTGCGCGTTGTATAGTACAATAGAAAAAACGCAAGTGCAGGGAAGAGATATCTCTCATGCATTCTGATTACAAAAATAAATATTAGTGCAAACAACGCACCAACTATTAAAAAATAATGCTTGCCATTGTGACGCACATGGTCACGATGAAGCGCGTAAATAGAACCAACAATTAAAAGCACTACAACAATTATGCTAGTCACAACCTGATAAAACTCTATTGGCACCCAAGAGCGGCCAACATTGGTAACAAGCCCCCAGAAATTAAAGGCATTAACAGAAGCCCATGCATGAGTACCAAGCCCGCCGGTGTAAATCCTGACTACAGGCATGATATTAAAGCCCGGCACAATTGGCATAGATAACAGAACCAATAATATTACAGATGAGAAAATAGCAATGACTAACTGTTCTATTGCTTTGTTTACAGTATCAAAGCCTGAATCGGCATTCTTAGAGTCGCGGATATACGAATACGCCGAGTACAAATACACCGGCGCAAGAAATAAAGACTGGGCTTTTATTAAAATTGCCAAAGCAAAAAGCAGATAAGAAGCAACGATTCTCCGCTCCTTAAGCAGTAGCAAAGAAATCATAAGAAATACAACAAACACAGACTCGACCTGCCCCCACATGGCGGAAATAAAGATAATCGCAGGATTAAGTACCCATAGGGCAGACATTTTTAAGGCATGGATAGTTGTGCGAATGGGCAAGTCTTTGCCCTTGACTTTATCCTTTATCTTGGACAAATGGCCATATGCCGCCATGCGGTAAATTACGTATCCGATTACCAAGTCTGCAATTATTGCAGGCAGAAATGTAAAGAAGTTAAATACCGGATGCAGGCGCGGCCAGTCAAACAAACTGGCTAAGCCCCCCAGTGCATACAGCACATATAAATACCCAGGAGGATAGTCTATAAAATGAATAAACTCGCCCGTATAAGTGGTACTTAGCCCATGCTCAAACATTTGCTGGCCCCAAAATTGAAAAAGATTTACATCGGCGGTGAACATAAATCCAGACTGAAAGGCCATGAGGCGTATTATTAGGCCTATCAATAATAGCCCTACGATGTAAAACTTATTTGGTATCTCCATGTTTACCTCCTGCGATGAGAAAATAATCGCTTTGTCCAAAATCATCAAAATCTACGAAATGTATCGCGCCATAGCAACATTTGATCGCTTTTTTCAGAAATGACATCCATTAACCTGCAAGCTTTTCAACCCCAACCGCCAACCGTGCCAGGCTTTCCTCTTTACCTAACAGCTCCGCAATCTCTGTTGCGCCGCAGGGGGTTGTAGGCTTTCCTGATAGGGCTGTGCGTATCGGCCACAGGAATTGCCCCTTAGAAAACCCGCTTCCCTCGGCAATTTCTGTCACAGCTTCACCAATGGCGGTGTGCTCCCATGTATCCAGGTCAGCAAGTTTTTCGATGGCCAGCTTTAGCGTTTCCAAGGCCACCTCCGGGCTGGTCTTCATTTTTTTATGTGTGTATAGCTCAATATCATATTCGGGCAAAGCGTCGATAAAATCCACCAACTCGCCGCATTCCTTTATAAGAGAAACCCGCTGTTGAGTAATGGCCGCTAAGCGCCCATAGTCCACACCAGCCTTGGCAACAGCGGCTTTAAGATATGGCAGAGCCAAGGTCAGATATTCATCGGCAGGCATTTTTTTAACATGCTCGCCATTGACCCAGGTCAGTTTTTTCATATCAAAAGTAGAGGGGGACTTGCTGATTTTGGCCGCGACAAATGCTTTTTCTAGCTCGGGCAAAGTAAAAATTTCTGTATTGTCGGCAGGACTCCAGCCAAGAAGGGCGGCATAGTTGACGATTGCAGTCGGCAAAAAGCCCATTTCCAATAATTGCGGAATAGAAATAGCTCCATTACGCTTGCCAAGCTTTTGCCCGGCGTCGTTTTGGAGCAGTGGAAGATGCACGAAAATAGGCACAGGCCAACCCAGTGCTTCGTATAGTAATTTGTACTTTGGGGTAGAGGTCAGATATTCACTGCCGCGTACTACATGAGTAATTGCCATTGTGTGGTCGTCCACAACGTTGGCAAAATTGTATGTGGGCATACCATCAGACTTGATAAGAACTTGGTCTTCCATTTCGGCGCTGTCAATGGTTATTTCGCCATAGACTTCGTCTAGGAATGTAGTCTTCCCAGGGGGGATTAGCTGACGGATTACATATGGCTCGCTTGCGTCAAGCTTGGCCTTGATTTCATCCTTTGGCAGGGCAAAGCAGTGGCGGTCGTACTTTGCAAGACCCCGGTCGTCTGCCAGAGTTGCAAGCCTATCTTTGTCGCAAAAGCAGTAGTATGCACTGCCTTCTTGTACAAGCCGTTTGGCATGGGGCAGGTAGTCCGCCTTGCGCTGGCTTTGGATATACGGGCCATAGTCGCCGCCAACCCCCGGGCCTTCGTCATAAACTAAGCCGGTAAGCCGCAAAGTCTCGAATATGGCGTCTGCGGCACCTTCTACATAGCGGTCTTGGTCTGTGTCTTCTATGCGAAGAATAAATGTGCCGCCTTCGTGTTTGGCTATCAGATATTCGAAAAGTGCTGTGCGCAAATTTCCTATGTGCATAAACCCTGTCGGGCTTGGTGCGTAGCGGGTGCGTAACATTGCAAAGCTCCTCTTTTGTATGTGTCTTTTGTATCAATTCTTTGCTATTCTATCAGAATGGTAAACGAATTGACAACATATGTACTGTTGTGTTGCAGAAAAAATGTAAAATCGCACAATTTTCTGCACACAACATGATAGTTATCCTGCACGCAACTTAACCTTCACCTGCGGTACAAGCTGTACCTCCGGAAAAACCTCATCCCACCAATGCACATACTCAAGATACAGGGCATATTGCTTCTTACGCATAGTCTCCAGCCAATGAAAACCATCAACACCAAACTCCCGTTGCACCTTGTTACTTGTATCCAAGATTTCGTCCTTTACTTTCTTAGCAACAATTTCTTCTATACGCTGACGATACCCTTCACGCTCAAGCCGTGCATTACCGTACGGGCATTCTTCCACGCGACCAGTCAGCTCTATATCAAGATGCGCTTCAAGATTTTCCCCACGCTGTGCAAAACGCAACTTAGCCCTGTGAGTTTCTACCTTAAACGGGATCGGCTCCCCATCCATATCAGGCGAAATAATCGCGCCAAGCCCCCCCTTGTCTACACCCCACAAATACCCTTTAAGCTCATCTGCATCAAGCATACCAATAACACCGGCATTCACCATAAGCGCCGCACCGGATAAACTTAGCTTCTCCTCGCTTGCGGCCAATGCGGGTATTAGCACCGTACCTGAGTATTTCATTTGCATGACCAGATGTTCCATGTTCATGTTAAAGCTGGTTCCGCCAATTTTATGCTTATCCCTGTAAATTGCAGATATATATGTGCCGGGCAAGCTGCCGCCCGGGGGCTCTGATGTCAAAATATCGGCGGCCCGGCCATGGGCGGCCAACACATGCATGGCACGGTCAAGTTCCGGCTTGCGGTTAAAGGCATCCACGGTGCTTTTTACCAAATCAGTTTCGCTCAGCAGGTCTTCGCCCAGTACAAGCATCTTGGTTTGGCCGAAGTAGAGCTGGGTATCCGTTTCGGCGTTTATTATTTTAATAGCCTCTGTGACGGTTTTAGCGGAAGCTGTTTTGATATGGGGCGGGGCTCCTTCGGCATCATCATCTTGGACTTCAATAGCTGGCAGTGACAGGGTTACAGTAAAGCGTGCGTCTGGTTCATCGGCTTTGTCTACGCCAATGGCAACAACGAAGGCACGGTTTTCGATTTCTATTTTGTCCCAACATCCGCTTAAGGCAGTCAGGGAAAGGGCGACAATGGCCAACATAGCAGCTTGCTTCTTAAATCTTGATACTAAAATCAATACCAGCGGCAGAACAACCATATAAAAAAGACCCAGCGTCAAGTACACAAAGTCCAGCCTATTATAGATGTCTGTTTCATTCCAGGGTATTAAAGTGACAATAAAAATCGCGACAGCGGTAATTAGCACACCCAGTTGCCACGGTCTATTGGCCCGGGTTGGCCCATGGGGGCGGCTATTTTTGGGAGTTTGTATACCCGCCAAATCCTTTATTAATACACCCCCAAAAAACAGCAAAGCATTTATAAACGCAAAAGTCGTAATTATCCAAAAGCTAAACATCAACGCCTCCTGCCGCTCTGTAAACGCGCCCGGCAGGTTGAGCATGTCCATCATCCTAAGCACGGGCCAGGGCAAGTCTACAACTCCACGGCCAAATTTCGCCAATGTTAGCACCGTAACTATGGCAACGATTATCCCCGCAAACCCAAGAGCCGATACTACAGCCTTGCGCAATTTCTTCTTGGGCTCGATATAAGGCGACACAAGCAAAATGCACTCAAGGCCCGCAAAAAGAAAACCAAGCCGCAAGCTACCCTGGACCAAAGTCTTGGGCGGTGTTACAAAAACAGGTTGCAGGTTGCTCCAGTCAATTTCCAATACAGCCACGATAACAAAAAATAAGAATGGCAAAACCATCAGCGCCAGTAGCACTTCTGCCACACGCGCACGGGTTTCTATGCCTTTTACGGCAGCATATGCCGATATTATAAGCATTGTTGCCCCTGTCACCAGTAGGGGGGTCTGTTGCAGTAAGATTTCGCGGACAATGAGCATAAACGTACGCAATTCCAAGCCCGCCACAAATACAAGTTTGAGCCAAAGCAACGCACCAAGCAAGCACGCAACCGGCCGTGACAAATAAAAACCGGTGCTTTGCACAAAGCTGTCCTTTGGGCGCAAACGCGCCGCCGTGGAAACAAGCGCGCCAATTATCATTGCAATGGCGGTTAGCCCAAGCACAATTATCCAGCCGTCGCTACCGGCATACTCAGCCACACGTCGCGGTAAAACTATTACACCTGTGCCCATGGCACTAACAATTATCAGTGCCTGTAGCTGGCGAAGGGATATTCTTTCGTTAATGGATAGCATTTATTTATACCGCCTTGTGTCCTTTGGATTTGCGAAAAACGGGCGTCTTTTCATGGTAAACAGTGGCAAACGGAAAATACTGTCCTTCAGGTCTTCGCCCTTATTAAGCTCTGACGCGGCAAAAGGCATAAGATACGGGAAGCCAAAGCTTCTAAGGGAGGCCAAATGCACAAGCATAACCAGAAGCCCAGCCCAAAGCCCAAGAAATCCAAGGGCCGCAGTAGAAATCAGCAACCCATACTTAACCAACCTAAACCCATATACCAGCGACACATTGGGAATAGCAAAGGTAGCAATTCCCGTAAGTGCCACAATAATTACAACAATTGGGCTAACAAGCCCTGCCTCAACGGCGGCCTGCCCAATTATTAAGCCGCCAACAATACCAATGGTCCCACCGGATGCCGTTTTAAGCCTAATCCCCGCCTCACGCAGCATTTCAAAGGCCGCGTCCAACAAGAAAATCTCAAGTACCGCAGGGAAAGGCACCGCCATACTGGACTCGGCCAAAGTTGTAACCATAAGAAGCGGGATCATAGACGGATGATACAGCGCAATTGCCACATACAGCGCCGGTAGCGCCACCGCCAAAAAAGCCCCTATAAACCTAAGCACACGTGTGATGGACATGACCTGCCATCTGTTATAATAGTCTTCAGATGCCTGGAAGAAACAGTTAAGCGAAGTCGGTGCCAAAATTACAAAGGGTGAGTTGTCAACAGCAATTGCTATGCGCCCTTCCAAAAGAGAAGACGCGGCCTTATCGGGCCTTTCTGTAAGTTGCAGTTGGGGGAAAGGGCTTAGCCAGTTTTCTTCGATTAACTGCTCTATACAGCCGCTGTCCATTATTCCGTCGATGTTAATATCCTCTAGCCGCTTTTCTACTTCCGCAAGCACATCGGGCCGCACAATTCCTTCTATATACATAACGGCTATATCGGTTTTACTGCGTAGGCCTATACGGCTTTGTTTGACCTTTAGGCCGGTATCGCGCACCCGCCGCCTTATAAGCGCAGTATTAAAACGCATGACCTCATTAAAGGATTCCCGTGGGCCTTGCACTACTACTTCCGTTTCGGCGGCCTGTATGCCCCGGTTTGGGAAACCGCGTGTTGCCACAATTATGGCCTTTGGATAGCCTTCTACAAATACGGCAGTGTCGCCCGCCATTATGAAATACAGGATGTCTTCCATTTTATCGGATTCACTTAAATCGCTGGTGGCTATACCATGGTCTTTTAGGGTTGTGTAGACATCGGTGCTTTTTTCGGCGTCGCTTAGGGCGGCCCAGTTCATGGCAAACAAGCGTCTCACAATGACATTGTCAAAGAACTCGCGGTTTGTCATGCCGTCCATGTACGCCAAATAAATCCAGGGCGCGCCTTCGCCACCAACGGGCATTTTGCGGCTTATAAAGTCCTGGCTATCTTTGAATAGTGCCTCCAATTGTTGCTGGTTAACGTCTATACTGGCACTTGGGGTTTGTGTCATATCTTTTTCAGTAGTCATGTGTGATATTTTGCGACGAAACCGCGAAAATATACCTCGCTAAAAACTTTGTTTGCCATTGAACAGTTTCCTAGCATATAAAAAAACCTGCCGACGCTGGATTGCAGCAATAGGCAGGTTTTACTTGGTATGGGTACTTGCTATATGTTAGCTCCCGGCATAATAACCAAACAACTCATCCATCTCGCCAGAGTCAAGCATTTCCCGCAGTACCGCGTTTATTGTAGCCAAAAGCTCTATGCCTTCGGCATCCT
>Ga0123355_10008199_pt1 | contig 15779 bp, 14 predicted proteins | sample TergutEmb28metaG_3_FD_89872 | JGI IMG/M metagenome (GOLD analysis project Ga0123355, IMG submission 89872) | Embiratermes neotenicus P1 segment gut microbial communities from Petit-Saut dam, French Guiana - Emb289 P1 | ecosystem: Host-associated > Arthropoda: Insects > Digestive system > Gut ... | reverse complement strand
GTCACGAATAAAAAAAGAATTTTTATATTTAATTCCAAAAATTTGTGCTTCCTCTAAACGCAAACGAAAGTATACTATTTTTCGTCTTATCTCTTAATTGGACGCACATGGGGTTTCACCCACTTTTTGAAAAAAGTTTGATCAAAAACTTATCTTAAAATCGCGCAAATGCGCGATTTTTGGAAGAGATATTGATGGGCAACCGGTCTCATTTTGTTATCGGTTGGGTAATTATGAATGGAGTGTATCTATGCTAATAAACCGGAAAATTTATTATGTAGGTGTTGGATGACTAAATATTTTGATTCTCATGCACATTATGATAATTCTAACTTTAACGCTGATCGCAAAGAGCTTTTAGCTAAACTGCCACTTGCGGGTGTAGAAGGTGTAATCAATGCAGGCGCATGTGTCTCGTCAAGCAAAGCATCAGTTGCTTTAGCGGAAGAATACTCATACATCTATGCAACGGTAGGAGTCCATCCCCATGAAGCATCAAAGATGAAAGATAGCGATTTAGATACCATTAAATCTTTATCTCAGCATAAAAAAACTGTGGCTATTGGGGAAATAGGACTGGATTTTCATTATGATAATTCTCCTCGCGAGATACAACGCAAACGTTTTGCAGAACAATTGGCTCTTGCTAAATCTTTAGATATGCCGGTAGTCATTCATTCTCGTGAGGCAGCAGCAGAAACCATGGCTATCATAAAAGAAAGCGGGGTCAGCAAAGGTGTGCTTCACTGCTATTCTGGTCATCTGCCAATGGCTTTACAGTATATTGAAATGGGTTTCTACATCAGTTTAAGTGGTGTAATAACCTATAAAAATGCAGAAAAAAGCAGAGAAGTAGCCGCCGGCATACCTTTAGAATATCTAATGATAGAAACAGATGCGCCTTATTTAACCCCGGTGCCTTTTAGAAGAGAGCGTAATGACTCAACAAAACTACCTTTTATAGCAGAAATTATTGCTGAAGTGCGAGGCATTACAACTGATGCTGTTTCTAAGGCCACCACAGAAAATGTAAAAAGAATGTATCAAAAGTTAGGCGAAGGCGAACCCATAGTAATAGCATAATAAATGAAAAAAATGCCACAATAATAAAAACCTGTATATGGAATACAGGTTTGTCAAAATAGAAGTAGGAGAGATTATGATAATAAACTGGATAAAAAGATTTTTTTACATCGTATTAGCCATTTTTTTAATTAGCGTAAGCGTTAACCTATTTTTGGGGCCGCATGATATTGCTGCCGGTGGGCTTACAGGTCTTGCAATTATTGTAGAAGAATGGCTTAGTATTGATCGTGCTACAAGTATTTTAGTAGGAAACGGTATTCTACTTATTGTAACACTAATATTTTTAGGTAAAGAAGTATTTTTAAATACAGTTATTGGTGCTTCTTTACTGCCTTTGATTATCCGTTTTGTGCCTCAATATCCGCTAGTTACCGACAGAATGTTATCCATGGTAGTAGGCAGTGCCATTTCCGGTGTTGCAGTAGCCATTTTATATGCCAATAATGCTTCAAGTGGTGGTACCGCTGTGCCTCCATTGATATTTAAAAAATTATTTAATCTTAATACATCTGTAGGTTTGTTCCTAACGGATGGAGTTGTAGTAATTTTATCCTTGCTGATATTTAATGTAGATGCTTTCTTTTTTTCAATTGCCTCTATATTTATTAGTGCTGTAACATTAAGCTATTTGGAAACAGGCGTAAATAAAAAGAAATTGGTCTACATTATCAGCGATATGCATAATACCATCATGGAAGAGGTTTTGCATAACATTGGTCGTGGTGTTACCATTGTACCTGTTGTAGGTGCCTACAACAAAAGTGAGAAGCACATGTTAATGGTGACACTAGATAAAAAAGATTATCAAAAACTTTTGACCATTGTTGATAAATATGACAAAGCAGCATTTATGATCACCGATACTGTATCAGATGTTCATGGCAATGGATTTACTTATCAATCCAGTAGTGTTTAAGAAATTAAAAACATTGTGTTGTTTATCTTAGAATGATTTTTTACGGAAGCAGCAGCATTGCATCTCCGAAGCTGAAAAACCTGTATTCCTCTGCAATAGCTGCTTCATATGCTGCCAGCACATTTTCTCTGTTGCAAAAAGCTGATACCAGCATAATAAGTGTAGACTCCGGTAAATGAAAATTGGTTAGCAATCCATCAATGGCTTTAAACTCAAATCCGGGATAAATATAGATATCTGTCCGGCCTGTCCCAAAAGTGATTTGCCCATTACTATCCACGCAACTTTCTAAAGTGCGGCAGCTTGTGGTTCCTACTGCAATGACCCTGCCGCCTTTTTCTTTGGTTCGATTAATTATATCTGCTTGGGATTGTTCTACTCGGTAGTATTCGCTATGCATATGATGCTCGGTAATATTGTCTGCTTTTACCGGGCGGAACGTTCCTAATCCAACATGTAGCGTGATTCCGGCTATATCTATCCCTTTTGATTTTAATTTTTCTAAAATTTCATCTGTAAAATGTAACCCCGCTGTAGGTGCGGCTACTGACCCTTCATGCTCTGCATAAACTGTATTGTAGCGTTCTTTTTTTGTATCTTCCGAAGTATCCTCAGGCTTGATATATGGCGGCAAAGGGACTTCTCCATATTGATCCAACAATTCATCCCAATCACCTTCATATGTCATAGTTACATTTCTAAGGCCATCGTCCACAATTTCTGTAACTTCTGCAACAATGGCTCCGCCACCAAATATAAGCTTAGTGCCGGGTTGGCATTTGCGCCCCGGTTTACATAGCACTTCCCAACTATGTTCATCTATGCGTTGATGAAGTAAAAGTTCTACCTCGCCTCCACTTTCGGCAGTGTTAGACTTTCCTGCAAAATTGCCTCGCAATCTGGCCGGTATAACCTTGGTATTGTTAATAACCAGGCAGTCACCCGGTTGTAAAATATCTACAATATTTGTAAACATTTTATGCTCATAAATACCTGTATTTCGATTTAATATCATAAGCCTTGACCCATCCCTGTCACTTATAGGATGATGGGCAATCAAATGTTCAGGTAGAGTGTATGAAAAATCTTGGCGGTTCATAATTTCCTCTTTTCTATGTTTGGTGAATTAAATTGTATAAAAATGCCCCACTACTAAAGTATAAGTTTGTGGGGCAAGTGTATCATTATGCCAATGTGCTGACAATCTCATAGGACAGCCCAGTATCTTCTACAATTTCGTTAATTGGTCTTCCTCTCAGAACCATCTTTTTTGCAATTGTTTTTGCGTTTTCAATGTCACGGTCTCGAAGCCAGCCACCTTCTTCTGCCAAAGCCCTAACTACAATTTCCTTAATGGTAGTATCACTCACACTCATCAACTCCCTAAAGATAGCAGGGTTAGCCCCAGCCAATCTATAAATATACGCATTCTTGCTTTCAAATTCCTTTATTGCCTTGTACGCATCAACTGTGCGCTTTGCCGTTGCCAGATCCAGATTGCTACGGAGATTCTTCAAAAATAGATTTTTCTCTTCGGAAAGTTCTTTGCTCTCATATATCTGCAATAAAGGCAATAATACCACGTCTGGTTGCGGTGTGAAGTTTATTCAAATCATCGTGATGTCCGATTTTGAACTCCTTCACCATATCCAATAATTCTTCTTGTTTTTCGGCAATCTTGGCAAGAATTTTGAAATCACGCTCAGTCATATCCAAATAATCTCCCCCTGTATATCATATAAAAAACTGCCCGGCCTTTCCTCAATTTCAATAACATCTATTTTTCTCTTATATATTTCAGTCATTTTGCTTGACAAAATTTCGCAAATTTCACAAAAATTTAAAAAATTTTCAAAATTGTATTTTCCATAGTTTTCTCCGGTATCATACTCTATCGCGATGTCTATATCACTGTCTTTATGAATTTTACCTTTGACAATTGAACCGAAAACGCCTACTCTCTTTATAGGCGCGGGATTTTGAGAAAGAATCGTTTTGATGTCCAAGATTACATTGTTAAGCTCCAATTTTTGCATGGTTGAGTATTCCTCCCCTGACAGCTATTGTTCATAGTATTGGTGAAGTTCCAACTGCAATGCTTCGTGAAAGGCATCGCGCCAATAAGTTTTTCGCACCTGACTTCCTGAGTCAATAATAGCATAGCCTAGCCTTATACTCAATTACCCCCTAGTCAATTTTTGATACATCTCCATTAGTGCCGCTACACAATCAGCTTCGGTAAAATCCTTTTTTACAGGAAATCCGTACAACTTCATCACAGCAGAATCTAATGCACGATGGGCTTTTAATAAATCAGATGGCATAGTTAATGGGTCGTAAAGGTCGGCAAGTGATGATGTGGGATACTTTTCTCGTGCATCCAATACAGCTTGTGCCAATTTTTCAATTTCTGAATTCTGCTTGTCGCTTACTTGTGGCCAAGGAAAGTTATTATAAACTATTGTATTTGAATAACGATAACTCATTCCAATTCGTCCGCAAACTGCCCGCGACCAAGCATTGTGTACGTTAGATGTTAAAATGCCAAAGTGATATAGTGATGCATTTGGAATCATAAAAACAAGATTTGTAACAATGATATCAGAGCTAACAAACCCAAAAGGAATATAATTTCGATTTTCAGATGAAACACTAGGAACTATAATATAATTACTTTCTGTATGGCGTATTTCTTGGAATAGTGTGGGCGTTGACGCGCTGTCTTGTGTGGCTTTTTTAGGGCTTTTAAGCCGTAGCTCTTGTATTTTTTTAATCCTCTCCATAACAAAAGGTAAATCTTTCAATTCTGCCGGTTCTGCATCCACAAGCCATAGGCAATACCGTTCAATATTGTTTATATATTCCACTGAACCATAAACTTTTTTAATAAATTTTTGTGCGTTTGGTTCTTTTTTTATGAACTCTTTATATTCCGTGGCATTTAGGAAAAAATGCCCCCCATCAGTTGGTTGATTCCCTTTTGTCATTGCAGGAACATCAAAAAGTGGCGTTGCACGCTTTTCAATGAATACTGTTGGTGCTTCTATTAGATATTGGTTGATATTTGGTACTGTTTTTTGAAAACTAAATCCAATCATAACACAATAAACAGCAGCTTTGCCTTTAGCTTCATTGTGCCATTTGAAAGTAGGTACGCCAAAATTGATATATACACCTTCTTCCATTAAAGGTTTCCATAAAATAGTCGGCTGTTCTCCTTGTGAAATAGAATTTGTAGATACAAAGGCAGACCTCATACGAGTATTTTTCATCATATCCGAAGCCTTTTTATACCATGCAGTCACATAGTCAAGATTACCAATGTTTTTTAGCTTTCCAAAAACAATATTCAATTCATCTTTTTGAATGGCACTCATCATTCTTGCCCCAAGAAACGGCGGATTACCCAAAATATAAGAAAGTTCAAACTTAGGAACAACATCCGCCCAATCAATCCGCAACGCATTGCCATGAACAATGGTAGCCGACTGCGTAAGCGGCAACCGCGCATGGTAAATCCCAAACTCATCACTAACGCGCATATTCATTTGATGGTCAATAAGCCACATGCCCACTTGGGCTATCCGGCATGGGAAGTTTTCATATTCGATACCATAAAACTGCTCCACATTCACTTTGAGTAATTCCGAAATATCAAGAATTAGCTGATTAGTGGCGTTTTTCATTCGCAGAATTTCAAGCTCTAATGCCCTAAGTTCCCGATATGTAATTATTAGGAAGTTGCCACAACCACAAGCAGGGTCTAAAAATTTAAGCTTAGCGATTTTACTATGAAACGCATCCAAGGCTTTCTCATTGGTCTTAACACGGTCAAACTCTACCCATAACTCGTCCATGAACAATGGATTTATCAGCTTAATAATATTTTCTTCACTTGTGTAGTGCGCTCCCATCTCACGCCTTTGCTTCTCGTCCATAACCCCTTGAAACATAGCACCAAATATAGCAGGACTTATTTCAGCCCAATCAAAGTTAATGCAGTCAAGCAATATGCCGCGCATTTTAGAATCGAAGTCAGCAGGGGGCAATGGGTTCTCAAATAATGCTCCGTTGATATAGCGGAACAGGTTGTAAGTTTCGATAAGATGAGGACGTTTCTTCCTCGTATCTTCATCGGCGTTGAGAATATCAAACAGATTGAAGATTCTAAATGATAAGTCGCTACCGTCCTCTTTTGACTGCTCTATGTAATTGTAGAAGCTGTCCTTCGTGAAAATGCCTGTATCATCTGCAAACATGCAAAAAAGAAGGCGCACTAAGTACACCTCCAAGTTATGACCCTCATAGCCAAAGGATTTCAAACCATTATGAAGTTTCGCCATTTTCTCGGCGGCTTTCACGTTGACTTGAATTTTATCCTCTGATACACGCTCAGTTTCATACCCAGCTATATCAGCAAAAAGCCGTATGTTCTTGCGAAGGTCTTTTGTTTTGAAGTTTATAATCTGGTTAGATGAACGGCGATATAGGCGCATATTTTCAAAGTCAGAAACAAGCCATAGGTCGGGTATTTCCTCTGACGGCAGGCTTTGCATATAGGCTTGTAGTTGATGATAGGCTTCGTCCAAATTCTTACCACGGCTTTTCATTTCAATAGCTATCTTGGATTTCCAAACATAATCAATATAGCCCGTCCTACCACTTTTAAGAGGTACTTTATATTCAAAATCCCCTATATCTTCGGGGTCATCAATGCCGAACACACGCAAAAAATCAGTCAAAAATGACTGTGCTTGAGCTTCTTCGTTTTTGGCATCCTTCCAACGCTTTGAGAAGGCTACTGCATTGGACTGTATATCATCCCAAGGGAGACGCATTTTTATCACCTGCTGAATTTGTGGCACATTTGCCATGAAATCATTAATCGCATATGAGAATTATAGCATACATTTCCTAAGAATAAAAGACGAATCGTGAATTTGTTCGATTGTTTGCAGATGTGATTTGAAAATTGCACCCAACCGATAAACAATTTGTTACCGATTGGGTGCATTGGTTATATATTATATCACGTTAAATACAGCCTTTTTGCTTATAATATAGTTGCCAATTACTACAAGTACGCTAGTAAAAATTTTGCAGATAAATCCCGGAAGGCCAAATACATCTACCAAAAGTATCAGCAGTAAAGTTTCCATTATATAAGTTACAAAACGTCCGGTAAAAAAAACAAAAAGTTCCCTTGCAAGGACTTTAACAGACCAGGATTCAGATCGAAATACAATGATCTTATTAACAAAGTATGCAAAGATAACTGCTGCAATTGTTGATATAGTATTACTTAATGCCACATGCATTCCCAAAACTTCACATAGCAAAAAAACACCAAAGCCTACTATTGTAGTTAACACACCACAAATCAAATAAGAAATGGTTTCTCTATTACAAAATTTACCAAATCTATGATCTTTAAACAGTTTCATCATAACCTAAAACCTCATGTACAATATATATGGGTCTATTTTTAACCTCTTCAAAAATGCGTCCCATATATTCACCCATTAAACCTAAAATCATTAGCACTATCCCTTGAGTAAATGAGATAAGCCCTACTGTAGAAGCCCATCCGGCAATAGTAGTATCGGTGAATATCCACTGCCATAATATTACAACCATATAGATAAAACTGCACAAAGAGATAATAAAGCCTAAAGTAGTAGCAAGTTTTAACGGCTTGTAAGAAAAAGCTGTGATAGCATCCATGGCAAAAGTCATCATTTTTCTGAGTGGATACTTAGTTACACCGGCAAAACGCTCTACACGTACATATTCATAAGCCACCTGTTTAAATCCTACCCAACTGACTAATCCACGTATGTAGCGGTGTTTTTCTCTTAGATTATTTACTGCATCACATACTTTCCTGTCCATCAATCGAAATTCCCCGGTATCTACAGGCAAATCTATAGGTACCATGCTGTTTATAAAACGATAAAATAACTTAGCACTCCATTCCTTAAAAAGAGACTCTCCTTGTCGTTCCTTTCGTTTACCATATACAACATCGTAGCCTTCCTTCCAAAGCTTTGCCATGTTCGGCAAAACCTCCGGGGGATCTTGCAAGTCAGCATCTATAATTATAACAGCGTCCCCTTTTGCATATTCCATACCCGCAGTAATAGCCGGCATATGCCCAAAGTTACGGGTAAAGTTTAATAAACGCACACTAGAATCATTTTGTACAAATTCAGCAATAATTTGTGCCGTGCGATCTCTGCTACCATCATTGATAAAAATTAGCTCGTAAGGTTCCTTCATGGATTCCATTACAGTGGTCAGTCGTTTATAAGATTCAGCAATAACTTCTTCTTCATTGTAAACAGGCACTACTACAGAATAAACCGGCTTCAAATAAATTCACCTCCTAAGTGGTTAATATCCAGGCCGGAAGCCAACGTAAAAATGTATGCACAAATTCAGCAGATACAGGTGTCCCGGATAAAACAGGATAAAAAAGTATAAATAAGCCTAAAACTAAAGCACCATATCCCCAAACCAAGCGTGGATATTTGGGCGCAATATAGGTTTTAAGACAAAAAACAATCAATAAAACTACAAAAGGTACACTAGGGAAATAATGATAAATAAATGTAGCTCTAAAAACAAATACCCACGGCACAAATTGGGCTGCATATGCAATCAATAAAAATCTAAGGGTTTGATGATGTTCAGATAGACTTTTATTTTTTAATGCCGTAATAGCCGCTACTGTAGCAAATATACCAACCCACCATATCGCAGGATTACCAAAAGAACTAATACCTTGGCGTATTTCGTCAGAAACTGTGTTAGCATAATAAAATATAGGGCGAATCAAAAGAGGCCATTCCCACCAACGAGAAGAAAATGGATGCCCATCAGTTAGCAACGAATGATAAGAAAACATATTCTCTTGATTAGCAATTACTATAGCAAAAAAACCTCCATCTATAGTTCTTGCAAATGGTATATAAGACAGTAAATAAATGATTGCCGGAATAGCAACAAAGAAAGCAAAACAGTAAAAAAAAGTAATGCGAGCTTCATTTTCGTTACGTTTATAAACTCTGTATAAAGAAGGAAAGAAGATAACAGCCAGTCCAATTGCAGCGTATAACCCTTGCCATTTGGAGGCAATAGCTAAGCCCATAAAAAAACCTGACCCGGCTAACCATAATAATGCCTTTTTTAGCGGCAAAGTATCACAATCTCGTATATAAGCATACATACATAAATAAGCCGCAATTATAAATAAGGTAACATAACTATCAATAGTAGCAATACGAGTTTGTACAAAGGGCATAAAGTCAAAAGTAAAAATAAAAGATGTTACCATACCCCAAAAAGCGGATCTGAACACCATGCGCCCAAATATATACATAAGCGGAATCATCAAAATACCTGCCAAGGTACCGGGAAATCGCCAAGCAAAAGGAGTCATGCCAAATGTTCTTATACTTAGTGCAATAAAATTTTTGCCCATTGGCGGATGTGTGTTTTCTAAAACAGCTAAGCCATGTAGATATTCGTAGCCTGCCCGAGCATGATAAATTTCATCAAAGTAAATACTGTTCATAATGCTGCCTCTTAGGGGAACCAAATGTTGCTCGTCAAATAATGCCTCAGCCCCCGGTGACATAAGGCTTATAGGGTATATTAGCCGGTCATTTCTATCTCGAAAGGCCACTTCTTGCAAACGTAAATTTGCCTCAAGCGGAGTAATTGAAATGAATCGGGCATATGTTTTCATATATCGCTCATTCCAAGTAAAAACACCGGCTTGATCTATTTGCAAACTAAAATCCCATTCGTCTATTGCCGCTTGTAACAAGAAAGGTATATCGTTACGGGCACCATTCATAAATTGAAATCTGGAAATATACTGCACTCTGCCCAGATCAATCATTACAGTGTCAGTACCTGTCCATGCTGTTTGTGGACTTTGGGTGTTTCCCAGATTATAAAAAGCAATAATAGAATAAATTCCTATCAAAATTAGAAGAGGGGCTATGTTTTTGTACATTTCTTAATATCCAATCCAATCTTCAAACTATATATTGCCAACACTACATTAATAAATGACACTAAGGCTATACCTTCATCAATTGGTCTAAATGCCCCTGTAGAAGCTTCGCCTAAAGTAAGAAACCGCATACCATGAAATTGTAATAGCACATCAGCACAATTTATAAATAATGTAACTGAAAATGCCCCATATAAAATAAAAAGCCTTATGTCTTTTTGCTTGCTTTTGTGCTTACTTTTTCTTCTGGTTTTTCCTATAATTTTTTGCTTATCTTTTTCGTTATAAATTGCGGCTGCAAGAAAAAATAGTAGAGCAGGGAACAAATAGCGTTCATGCATCCTCACTGAAAATACAAAAGTAATGGTAAATAAAAGTCCGGCAACAAAAAGAGCTGACTTTTCACTCCAATTATGATGTAAAATCCAAAAAGACATTATAGTTACTCCCACAATAGCTACTACACTTACAACAACATAAAAAAGTGTAATAGCTTGCCGATTTCCGCCGGTAAGAGCATAAAAATTATAAGCATTATGCGAGGCAAATGGATAAGTTCCCATTGTATCAAAGTATTGACGAAGTACCGGAGTCAGGTCAAATCCATGGACAAATGGCAAAGACAATAAAGCCATAAATAAAAATGTCAAAGCGGCATAACCAACCATAGTTGCAGCAGATTTTGGAGAATATTCATTCTCTTTAAAATAATGAAAGGCTGAGTACAAAAATACGGGCGCAACTATCAAAGATTGAGGCTTAGTCAGTACAGCTATACCATAAAGAAGGTATATTGGTAATGTCTGCTTTTTGACTATGCCACTTAAAGCCAAAAATAGTAGCAATGTATGGATAGAATCCACCTGCCCCCAAACGGCCGAGTTGATAATGACCGCAGGATTAGCCGAATATGCAAGAGCTATCAAAAAAGATATACCAAAATTATTATCAGAAATAATATTGCGGCATAAGCGGTATATTAAGAGCGTTGTTATTACATCACTAATGATAGCCGGCATAAAAAACAGCAAATTTATTTGAGTACTAAAAAAATCAATGCCTAAAGCAATGCGGATAAATCCTAATACCCACAGTACATACATGTACATTGGCGGATAGTCTGTAAAGGTATCTGCATAATAGAAATTTGAAAGGCCATATTCATGTAATAAAAAAGCCCATGCTTGAAAGGTGCGTACATCCGATTCAAAAGGCATATTAATGCTAAAAGCAATAAATCTCAAGGCAAAGCCTATAAAAAATAAAGTAATATATCCTTCCACATTGCTAATTTTTACATTGCCAATTCTCATAAGGCTTTAAGTTTATTGATCCCTATATCCATTCTTTTAAGAGTTTCCTCTTTTCCAAGTAAGGCGCATAATTCTGAAGCACCACAAGGGGATGAAGGTTTTCCGGACAAAGCTGTGCGTATAGGCCAAAGCATCTGAGAATTTTTAAGGCTCAAACTTTTTCCGCATTCTATTGCAACCTCATAAAGTGTGCGATTATTCCAATTTTCAATGCTAATGTCATTGAATATAGGAATAATTGATTCTAATGATTGCAAAGCAATAGCAGCATCTGTTTTCATCTTTTTGTTGATAAACAAATCTACATCATAATTTGGAAGCTTATCAATAAAATCTACCAACTCCGGGATATCTTTTACAAACAATATTCTTGACTGAACCATTTTAGAAACATCTTTCAAATTTATACCCGGAGTATGGACAGCAGATTGTAAAACAGGCAAAGCCATATCATAAAAAACATCTTCAGGCAATCGCTTAATATGCTCACCATTCATCCATGCTAATTTTTTAGAATCAAATAAAGAAGGGGATTTGCTGATATTTTTGATTGCAAAAGCTTCTACTAATTCGGCTAGAGTAAAATATTCGCGATTATCAGGAGAACTCCAACCTAAAAAGGCGATGTAATTTATTACAGCTTCCGGCAAATGTCCTTGATCCAATAATTCTTGAAAAGATGCATCTCCACGGCGTTTAGATAGCTTTTCTCCTTGCTCATTAAGCATTAAGGGCAGGTGAACATAAACAGGCACATCCCAGCCAAATGATTCATACAGTAAGTTATATTTAGGGGTGGATGTAAGATATTCACTGCCGCGTACAACATGAGTTATAGCCATAGTGTGATCATCTATAACATTAGCAAAGTTATAAGTAGGCATTCCATCCGATTTGATTAAAATTTGATCTTCAATTTCTTCATGGTCTATAGTAATGCTGCCAAAAACCTCATCACAAAAGGTTGTTTTTCCTTCAGGGATTAATTGGCGTATTACAAAAGGCTCGCTGGTCGCAAGTTTTGAATCTATTTCATTTTGGTTTAAATTAGCACAATGACGATTATATTTTTGTTGTCCTTCCGGCATATCCTTAGAGCAAAAGCAATAGTATGCCTTGCCTTTTTCAATTAATTCTTTGGCATATGGCATATAGTGATCTTTACGTTCACTTTGAATATATGGGCCATAATTGCCTCCCACACCCGGGCCTTCGTCATAATTTAGACCGGTAATACGTAAAGTATCAAAAATTATATCCATAGCACTTTCTACATAGCGATTTTGATCTGTGTCCTCTATCCGTAAAACAAATGTACCATTGCTGTTTTTAGCAATCAGGTATTCAAATAAAGCAGTGCGAAGATTGCCAATATGCATATTCCCTGTAGGGCTTGGAGCAAAACGTGTACGTACCATCTGGTTTTCTCATTCCTTTTAATACTAAATCCTTAAAAAGACAAATTTAAATTAATTCTTTAATCAGGAATTAGCAAGAGTTTTTTCAAAATTTTTACATACGATAGTGTATCAGAAATTATGAGGAAAAACCAGTTTATTATGAAATTTTCTTAGTATCTCGTGTTGTTATTTATGAAAACGCATGTTATTATATAGCAGGCTTGGGTTAATCATGCAACTATATACAAAACATAGCTAAATTTCCTTACTTATTAGGTTAGACTGTAAATGTAAAGCCAAATATTGTGTTTACACAAAGAAAATTCAATAAGCATATTTTGTTAATGTTGCTAAGGGAGGTAGAGAAGCCATGATTGATGAGGGTGTTATCAAAAAACTTAAACAAACTAATGTTAGTACGAATCCAACAAAAACAAAAAAACGTGTATATGAACTATGGAAGTCCTCTTCCAAAGCAAAAAAACGTACTATTGAAGAAACCGCAGGTATATCTCGTGCTACTATTTATCGAGTGTATAATACAGGCAGTGTTTCTGCTAAACTAGCAGTACCTATGTCTCAAAATTTTAATGTAGACCCTTATTATTTAATTGGTGAAACAGATATTGCAAGTGAATGTACAGAAGAAATATTAATTGCTTTTCTTAAAGGTTTAGGATATGAAAAAGTTTTAAATGATGCGTTTAAAAAACAAGAAAAAGATGATGATGAAACGATGCAAGGTGTTGCAAATGCAGAAGTAAAATTCCAAAATACTTTTCCTGAAATTAGTGCCAACGATTTAACATTGGCAGACCTCCATTTGCTAATGCAGTCTTTACTTCTTAGGGAAAGAGCAGGTATTGAAGATGCAGTAAAAAAAGCTGCTAAGCTTAGAGGACTTCTTTTGTCATAAGCAAAATAATTAATGATAGGAATAATGATGATATGGAAAATGATAAAAAGATAACCATGGAGAAAATTGTCGCGCTTGCTAAAAATCGTGGATTTGTTTACCCGGGCTCCGAAATTTACGGGGGTTTTGCAAACACTTGGGATTACGGCCCTTTAGGTGTAGAATTAAAAAACAATGTAAAAAGAGCTTGGTGGAAAAAATTCATACAAGAAAGTCCATACAATGTAGGCGTAGATTGCGCAATCCTTATGAATCCTGCTGTATGGGAGGCAAGTGGACATGTCGCAGGTTTTAACGACCCTCTTATGGACTGTCGTGCATGTAAAGAACGTTTTAGAGCTGATAAATTAGTAGAAGATTTTTTGCATGAAAAAGGCTCTGAAGAAACGCCTGATGGCTGGTCTGATGATAAGTTAAAAAATTATATTGACGAAAATAAAATATCATGTCCTAAATGTGGCAAACATGATTTTACGGATATTCGCAAATTCAATATGATGTTTAAGACATTTGCTGGTGTTACTGAAGAAAAGCAGAGTACAGTATATTTGCGCCCGGAGACCGCTCAAGGAATATTTGTTAACTTTAAAAATGTTCAGCGCACTTCGCGTAAAAAGATACCTTTTGGCATAGGTCAAGTTGGAAAATCGTTTCGCAATGAGATTACCCCCGGCAATTTTGTATTCCGTACACGAGAATTTGAACAGCTAGAGCTAGAATTCTTTTGTGAGCCGGGGACAGATCTGGAATGGTTTGAATATTGGCGTCAATTTTGTATCGACTGGTTAAAAGGTCTAAATATGAAAGATGAAGATTTGCGTATTAGAGATCATAGTGAAGAGGAGCTTTCACATTACAGCAAAGCAACTACAGACATAGAATTCAAATTTCCATTTGGCTGGGGAGAATTGTGGGGCATTGCAGATCGTACCGACTACGATTTAAAACAGCACATGGAGCATTCAGGCGAAGATATGCGCTATTATGATCAAACCGAGAACAAACATTATTTACCTTATTGTGTAGAGCCATCACTGGGAGCAGACAGGGTAACTTTAGCATTTTTGTGTCAGGCTTACGAAGAAGAAATTCTTATCGATGATAAGGGCAAAGAAGATGTTCGTACAGTGTTGCGCTTGCATCATGCTCTTGCACCGGTAAAGGCCGCAGTATTGCCTCTTTCCAAAAAATTAGGGGAACACTGTGATGAATTATACCAAAAGTTATGTACACATTTTGTTTGTGAATATGATGACTCAGGAGCGATTGGCAGACGTTACAGGCGTCAAGACGAAATTGGAACTCCTTATTGCATTACATTTGATTTTGACTCTATAGAAGACAAAGCCGTCACTGTTAGAGATAGAGATACTATGGCTCAAGAGCGAGTTAAAATAGATGAATTAGTAGAATATCTAACAAAAAAATTAGCATATTAATATTTTTAAAGGCTACCTATAAAGGTAGCCTTTAAATCTTTTTGTGCGCTTTAGCATGAAAAAGAAAAAAGCCTTGAAATCAAGGCTTTTCCTACTGAATCATCCGGGGCTCGAACCCGGGACCCTTGGATTAAAAGTCCAATGCTCTACCAACTGAGCTAATGATCCAAAACTTGAGTAATGGATTCGTATATATACGAATCCATTTTTAAAATACCAATGAAGGGTGGGTAATGGGATTTGAACCCACGACCTCAAGAGCCACAATCTTGCGCGCTAACCAACTGCGCCATACCCACCATTATACTAAACCATAATACACAAAAATATAATATCGTATCTGAAGGGATTCGAACCCCCGACCCACGGCTTAGAAGGCCGTTGCTCTATCCTGCTGAGCTACAGATACACACTAGGTACCACCTTCTAGGTACATTACAACGCTTATAATTTCTACAAAATCGGGGTGACAGGATTTGAACCTGCGACCTCCTGATCCCAAATCAGGCGCGCTAGCCAAACTACGCTACACCCCGGCATATTATTATTAAGTTAAACAACCATCAAGACAACACACCTTCAAAACCAAAAACAAACAGAGAGAAAGAAAAAAGCAGAAAATTAAATGGATTTACATTTGCACAGAAGTACAGTTGTAAAAATCAATATAACTACTTAACAATAAG
>Ga0123355_10008197_pt1 | contig 15781 bp, 11 predicted proteins | sample TergutEmb28metaG_3_FD_89872 | JGI IMG/M metagenome (GOLD analysis project Ga0123355, IMG submission 89872) | Embiratermes neotenicus P1 segment gut microbial communities from Petit-Saut dam, French Guiana - Emb289 P1 | ecosystem: Host-associated > Arthropoda: Insects > Digestive system > Gut ... | reverse complement strand
TTTGTATTTCCAATGGGCGGCGATTCCCTCCTCCGCCATCTTGTGCATCTCTTCGGTGCGGATCTGGATCTCGAACGGCGTGCCGTCTTCGGTGATCACCGAGGTGTGCAGCGACTGGTAAAAATTCGGCCGCGGCATGGCGATGAAATCCTTGATGCGTCCGGGAACCGGCCGCCAAAGGTTGTGAATGATGCCGAGCACCGCGTAACAATCCTGCAGCGAGCGGGTGATGATACGCATGGCGTACAGATCGTAGACCTGGTCAACGGAAATGTGCTGGCGCTGAAGCTTTTTGTGAATGCTGTAGAGCCGTTTGATGCGGCTTTCGACGCGCGCCTGAATACCGGCCTCTTTCAGCTTGTCGGTAATAATCCCTTGCATTTTGCCGAGGAAGGCCTCGCCTTGCTTGCGGCGCGCGTTGACCGACTTCTCCACTTGCTCGTAGCCAACCGGATCAAGGAAACGGAAACCGAGATCTTCGAGTTCGCCACGAATCTTGCCCATGCCGAGCCGGTGCGCGATGGGCGCGTAAATCTCAAGCGTCTCTTCGGCGATCTTGTGCTGACGTTCCGGCGGCAGGTGCTCGAGGGTGCGCATGTTGTGCAGGCGGTCGGCCAGCTTGATCAGCACGACGCGGATGTCGTCCACCATGGCCAGCATCATCTTGCGGAGATTCTCGGCTTGCTGCTCTTCGCGGGTGGCGAAGTCGATCTTGCTGATCTTGGTGACGCCTTCGACGATGTGGGCAACCTGCTCGCCGAACTCCGTGCGGATGTCTTCGATCGTGACGGAGGTGTCTTCGACCGAATCGTGGAGCAACCCGGCCGCGATCGCGACCGGGTCCATCTTCATTTCTGCCAGGACCAGAGCAACTTCCAGAGGATGAATCAGGTAAGGCTCGCCCGAGGCGCGAGTCTGACCTTCATGGTGCCGGAGGGAGTAGTCGTAGGCTTTCTTGACAATGCTCAGATCGTCTTGCGGGCGATTCTCATGCAGCCGCTTCATCAAGTCGCGGAACTTGGTGAGCGTGAGGGCAGTGGTAGCGATCTGTTGGCGCAAGCTCGCCATGATGGATTATACCCGCCGGGAAAGAAGGGATTCCGGGCAGAGAGCGCTGGGATGCTAACCACAATGATACCGCCTATGGTCGTAAGACCATTCCCTGCAGCTAGATATGACCCTCGTCCGAGGCCTGAAGCGAGCTGTAGTGGCCGGCGATCGGGTGGCGAAGGCCCGACAAGTCGCAAACTGGCGGCGGGCGCATGCCCCCGCGGTCCGGGGACTGATCGAACTGGCAGAAGATGCTTCACTCGACAGCGAGTCGTGGGGTCGATCAAGTGCCGGGGAGAGATCATCAACCAATGCCCGGGGAATGATCCGGCAGCCTGGCGGAACTGGTCGAGCACGGCAGGCGCGCGAAGCGGCGGGCGCCATCCCAACGGGACGAACCATGGTCGGTGCGGCGCGTCAGCTGGTCTCGATGTGCACCCCGTCGAAGACTCTGCCGCAGCAATTCCGCTGAGAAAAATTCCGCTGTTGTGCAAGAAAGAAAGCAAGCTGGGTGCGGGACCGAGTCTGCTACATTGAGGCCCATGGTGAACGTGAGCATGGCGCGCATTCTGGTGAGCGGTTCCTCGGGATTGATCGGCTCGACGCTGCTTCCTTCATTGAAAAGCGCAGGAGCGCGCGTCATGCGTCTGGTCCGCCCCGGCAGCACCCCGGCGAGCAACCATGGGGAGTGCGTTCCCTGGGATCCGTCGCAACCGGTCTCTCCCGAGGCCGTCTCCGGGTTCGATGCGGTGATCCACCTGGCTGGGGAACGACTCGTTGGTCGCTGGACCGAGAGCAAGAAAGCGCGCATTTCGAACAGCCGAATTCCGGCCACCACGAACCTGGCCCGGGCCTTGGCACAAGCTAAATGGAAGCCCGAAGTTTTTCTTTCGGCCTCGGCGATCGGCTACTACGGGAATCGTGGAGATGAGCTGCTGACCGAGGAAAGCAGCTTCGGCACTGGGTTCACGGCTGATCTCGCACGAAAGTGGGAAACCGCCAGCCGGGAGGCCTCGGAAGCAGGCATTCGCACCGTGCAGATGCGGATCGGGATCGTGATGGGAAGCGCCGGTGGTGCGCTCGCGAAGATGCTTCCGGCATTCAGGATGGGCGTTGGCGGCAGGCTGGGCGACGGCCGTCAGTGGATGAGCTGGGTGGACGTCCACGATGTCGTGGGCGCCATTCATCACCTTCTCAGGTCTGACCTGTTCGAAGGCCCTGTGAATCTGGTCTGTCCCAAGCCGGTGAGGAATGCGGAATTCACCAGGATCCTGGGCCGGGTGCTTTCCCGCCCGACTATCTTCCCGATGCCCGCCTTTGCGGCGAGGCTCGCGTTTGGCCAAATGGCCGACGAACTGCTGCTCGCCAGTCAACGTGTAGAACCAGCGAAACTGATCTCCTCCGGATATCCCTTCCGCTTCGGAAGACTCGAGGACTGCCTGCAGGACCTTCTCGGCAAGAATGCACGAGCTTCGTGATCCCGATCACCGACTCTAGAGGCAATGAAATGGCGAAACGACCATTGAATGCCCATGCCTATTGATGCCTCGCGTCCGCAAACGCCAGCCGGCTTTCTTCCAAACTCCCTGTCGCAAATGCCTCGGTCGGACACACTCGTGTCCTCCCCGGCTTGAATGCTCCGGCGCACTTGCGATAGGGATCTATAACGCCAATATCAAATTAGACTCTGTTTTCGGTTCCGGTTTGCTGTGAAAGCTTTTTCATCCTGTGCACGGCACGGAAAGGCGTGTATATTACGTCTGCATTTTTGAACTTAGAGAGGAGGTCTCGCGATGCATTGCCGCGTGACCATCTCGGCGGTCGTAATTTCACTGTTCGCTACGTTACCTGCTTCTGCGCGGCAGATCCGCTTCACTGCGGCGAAGACGAAGGCTACCGGTATCGATCATTCACGTCATGTAGCAGTTGGCGATTTCAACCATGACGGGAAACCTGACCTTGCCATCTCCAGTACTTACAATCAGGTTGCGATTTTTCTTGGCAACGAAAATGGTACCTTTGCCGGACCGACGATCTACAACCTGACGTTCTATGTCACTGGCTCAGTTGCGATCGGAGACTTCAATAACGATGGCAAGCTAGATCTCGCCGTAGTCGGCGGAGATACTTCAGGCAACGGACTAGCCTTCCTCTCAGGCAGGGGAGATGGTTCATTCAATCCTCCGGTCTATTTCCCGACAACACTGGCAGGGTCCTCTTTGCTTGCGGTGGCAGCCGATTTCAATCACGATCACAACCTGGACTTGTTCGTAGGAGGAAATGGCAGCAGTGAAGTTCTCTTAGGGGATGGCAAGGGCAATTTTCAGAATGGTCAACTGGAGAACGTGTATGGTGACGGCGTCGCGGTTGGCGACTTCACCAATCACGGAAATCTGGATGCCGCCACGACTCAACCTCTCCCGAACTACAACTCGACAGGTGTGTCCGTTCTTCTAGGAAACGGAGATGGGACGTTCCAGTCTCCCCAGGCGTACTCGGGCATGGAGGAGCCCTTCGCAATCGCAGCGGGAGACTTCAATGGCGATAAGAAACTTGATCTGGCGGTCGGCGACTATCGCTTCAATACGGTCGTTATTCTGCAGGGGAACGGCGATGGCACATTCACCAACACTGGCCAATGGTACGCGGGCGCAAATCCAGGCGCCATCGCGGTATCCGATTTCAACCGCGACGGAAAAGCCGATTTGGCGGTGTCCAACTACGCTGGCCCTGGCGTGGCCGTCTTACCGGGAAAAGGTGACGCCACTTTCCCTAGCTTTGTGCGTCTTCCCACTGGCAACGGGACATCCGACGTTGTGGCCGTGGATCTCAACCACGACGGCTCTCCCGACCTTGTGGTCATCAATAGCCTCGACAATACGTTCAGCGTGCTGCTCAACACGGCAGGAACTTATGTTCACCTCACAAGCTCGCCGAATCCTTCCACCGTGGGGCAGTCGGTGACCTTCAAAGCCACAGTTCGGGGCAGCGTGACAAGCTCTCCAATTCCTTCCGGTACTATCACTTTCAAGGATGGCGCAAAGACTCTGGGGAACGCCACTCTGACCAAGGGCACCGCGTCTTTCACAACATCGTCCTTGAAACTTTGCACCCACAACTTCACGGCGACGTATTCGGGAAACGCCGACTTTAATCCGAATCGATCGGTGCCTCTGCTCCAAAGAGTTAATTAGCCGCTCGCTCAGGTGCCTTCCGCGAGATGCCAACTGACGCCAACAGACCTCTGACAATGCCGGCGGTTCAAGCACTTTTTGAGCATGCTGACCCGTGCATACCAAAAAGTGGCCCATGCCGCGGATGGCTTCGTTCTCGACAACAGGTCGATCAGCGAAATCGCCTTAGAGTTCTCAGAAGTTTCCCTAGCCGGATGAGGAGCCAAATGCTGGCACATCACCTTTCCGACTGGTGCGGGATTTGCGGCAATCCCATTCGGCAAATGAGACCTTACAATGCTGTGCTTGAAGCTTTCGGTATCGGCTTAATCGCAGCATACTCGCCAAGTCCCGGCAGCCCCATATGAAGAGTTGCAGCCAATCCTGCGCGTGGATTGCGTTGCGTTGACAGCTCTAGGTATGTGGCTGGACCTCTACCGTGGGCACCGGCAGCGCACAGACAGCGCCTTGGCTGAAGTTCTCGCTTTCAATGCCCAGGGCGTGGTCATAGCGCGCACGGTAGTTCTCCCATGCGATCGCGGAAGTGAGTTCCACCAATTGGGGTTCGGTAAAGTAGCTGCGCAAACGCGAAAACAAACCATCGGAAACTTCCACCGGAAGCGCGGTCATGGCGTCGGCATACTCCAGAACCAGCCGCTCCAGTGGAGAGAAGTTGAGGTCGGTGCGATAACTCGACAGGTTGGCGATCTGCTCGCTAGTGATGCCGCCTGCTCTGCCGACGGCAGAGCCGATGTCGATTCAAAACAGGCATCCCACCAGCGTCGCCACCCGCAACTCGGCGAGCCCCTTCAGTTTGTGATCGACGAGCTTGGCCCCCATCTGGGACTGCTCCATCTTGAGATATCCCCGGAAGATTTTAGGATGATGCGCCGTCACTTGAACCGGCACGATGACGCGGCCGAGCCTGCGCCTGGTCAGGCGGTAAACCAGGCCCACCATGAGGCGGCGAACAGGTCCACCCCGGTTGCTGGGCGCACCGGAAATGCGTGCCATAGGAACCCCTACTCTGTTGTGATTCACTGCGGCTCGGAACGATTCATCTCTTGCTGCAGCTTTTCGAGAAGCTGTGCACGCTGCTCGGTGTTCAACTCGCGGCGCAGCTCTTCGAGCGCCAGCGCCACGATGTGATAGTGATGGGCGCCGCAGTATTTGGGGTCGGCGGTGATGTCCAGCCACAACTTATGCATGAGTTCGACATCCTGCGGACGCATGCGGGGGGTGTGTGGACCGAGGGAATACTCGCGGACCGATCCATCGGGGGCACAGACTTCAAGGGTCAATCGCGGACGCGGTTCGGGCAGGCGCTCCCAGGCATCGCCAGTGCTCTTGGCCTGCTCGTCGGCAGTGAGCTTATTGGAAAGCCCGCAGATTACGCGCGACGAATCGAGCCGCTGCGCCGTGACCATGATGGCTTAAAAGACATTGGTCGCCGGGACGACGAGCAGCGAGATGGGTTTGCCTTCTTTTTCCGCAACCGCTACCGCCGCGGTAAACAACTCCTGTTCGTAGTGATCGAAGACCTGGCTGGCATCGAAGACAGTGCTTCCGCCGAAGCTGTGCTCGCGGTGGTAAAGGCGGGCGCTCATGACGACGACATCCTGCTTGAGCGTGTTGGTGTGGCCGAGGATGTGGCGCAGGTAGTACAGATTCCGCGGATCGCGTACCGCGACCAGAATGTTTCCCGGCCGGACCCCCATGGCTCCGCTGCCCAGTTCCTGATTGCCGTAGACACGGAACTGATCGAGTTTCTCGGGCTTGCCGTGGCGTGCTTTGGCGACGTGGCGCTCGGAAAGAGAGAAAATCGTGAAGAAGACGGCGCTGAAAATCACTCCGGCGATTGTGGCCTGGTACTTGGTGAACAGGTTGACCACCGCAGTAATGAAGAGCACTCCGGAAATTGCGATGAGGCCCAGCGGGATCTCGGTCTTACCGATGTGCAAATTGCCGGGAACTTTCCACTCGCGGTTGCCGGGCTCGGTGAAGCGCAGCACCAGCACCGCCAGCGATTTCATGGCGAAGCTCCAGATCACGCCGAAGGCGTACAGCGCCGCCAGAACGTAGACATTGCCCAGGCTGAGGAAGACCGTCAGCAGCTGCAGGCCAACGATCAAGTTGATGATGCGGTAGCTGGTCCCGAAGCGGCTGTGCGGTTTCTGGAACCAGCTGGTCAGCACGCCGTCCTCAGCCACCCGGTTGAGGACGCCGTTGGCGCCCACGATGGCGGTGTTTTGCGCACCCGCCAGGATCAGTACTCCCACCAGCACAACAAAGCCATGGAAGAGCAGCTTGGGTATTTCTGCACCAGGCAGATACATGGCGATCCCGCCGATGAGGTTGGCGAAGTATTTCGAGCGCTCGCCGTCGGGGATGATCATGACGGCAAAGAAAGAAACCAGCGAGGTAAACAGAAGGCTGTAAATGAAAATGACCAGCCCGGTCTTTTCCAGATTCTTCAGCTTGGGGTGCTCGATCTCGCGGTTGACTTGGGCAAGCGTTTCCTCGCCGCTCATGGCCAGCACGGAGTGGCCGAAACCGACGAAGGCAATCAGCGTAACCAGCAGTTTCCGGTTCAGCCCGCCCAGCCAGGGACCGTTCAGCCAGCCCAGCGAATCCCGGTTGAGCGGAACCACGCCGGGATGGAACGGGCTGGGCGGCAATGCGACGGGCGAGCGCAGAACTGCCACCGTGCACCAGACGATCAGAATCACGACCATGACCGTGGTGATGATCATGATCTGCAGAGCGCGTTCGCTCGATTCGTGGATGCCCTGCGTATTCTTCCACCAGAAGTAGATGACGATGATGGCCGCGAGCCCGGCGGCGAAGTGGTCATCGGAGAAATTCAGCCGAAGGTGGATATAAACTCCGATGTCCTTGATAAATCCGGCGAGGTATTGGCCGGCCGACACCGCGCTGATGGGCCCGGTGAGCACGTAATCAAAAAGGAGAGCTGAGACCGAGAACTTAGCCAGGGTCCCGCCCATGGCCTCTTTGACGACGCGGTAAACCCCACCGCGCACGAACATGGCGCTCGATTCGATATAGAGCGCGCGGACGGCGTAGCTGAACAGCATGACCGCCAAAATGAACCAGGGAGCGCTCTTGCCGATAACGTTTTCGGCATCACCGCCGGCATAGTAAGCCGACGAGGCCAAGTCGGACAGGACAATGGCCGAGGCTCGCCAGAACGAAATGAAAGTCAACATCACCGTGGTGGCGACGAAGACTCTTACTGCCGGTTTGGAACCCTCAACGGAAGAAGCCATGCGCGGAATGAATGCGACGGACTGCTATGACGTGGAATTCTCTAAGGAAAACTAAGATAGCACAGCCGGAGAGTGAAGGCTCCCTGTCGAGGCGAACAGACGTGACTGCGTCCAACTTCAATGCTTCTGGTCCGCGATCCACTTGTCGATGCGGGCATCGAGCAGATCAAGCGGTAGAGTGCCCCCGTTGAGCACCTCGTCGTGGAATTTGCGGATATCAAACTTCGGACCCAATTCCTTCTGCGCGCGATCGCGCAGCTCGCGGATCTTGAGTTGTCCCAGCTTGTAGCTCAACGCCTGGGCAGGCCAGGAAATGTAGCGGTCGGTCTCGCTTTGGATCGTCGGCTCGTCGACGGCCCCCGATTTGCGCATGAATTCTACGACCTGGTCGCGGCTCCATCCCTTGGCATGAATGCCGGTGTCCACCACCAGCCGCACCGCGCGGAACAGTTCCGACGAGAGCCGGCCGTAGTCCGACACCGGATCCTGATAGAAGCCGACTTCCTTCCCCAGTTGCTCGGCATAGAGCGCCCATCCTTCGACGTAGGCGTTGAAACCGAGACCGTGCAGGCGGAATTTGGGCAGGCCGGTGAGCTGTTGCTGCACGGAAAGCTGCATGTGATGTCCGGGGATACCTTCGTGATACGCGATCGCCTCGTCATCGATCAACGAGCGTTCGGCGAAGTGCGACGTCGCCACCACCACGCGACCCGGGCGTTTCCCATCCGGCGTTCCGGTTACGTAGTGGGTGGCGGCCGCGGCATTAAATTCAGGGATCGCCTCTACCGTGACCGGCGACTTGGGCAGCAGGGTAAAAAGTTCCGGAAGCTTGGGCTGCATCTGGGCAATGTAGTGGCGGAAATCGTCGAGAATCTGCTCGGCGGAGGTGGGAATGTATTTGGGGTTGGTCTTGAGCGAAGCCCGGAAAGACGCGAGGTCGGCAAAGCCTGCCTTCTTGGCGATCGCGGTCATCTCGGCCTCGATGCGATTCATCTCACGCAGGCCCAGTTCGTGGATCTGGTCGGCCGTCATATGCGTAGTGGTGCGGCCGTAGATGTCGTTGTCGTAGCGGCGCTGTCCGTCGGGCAGGGACATCACCGAGAGCGCGGTGCGCCCCTGCGGTGCATATTCGGTGCGAACGAACTCCGCGAACTTCCTGTAGGCAGGCATAACGTTGGTGTTGATCGCGTCGCTGATCTCCTGGGTTAGGCGCTTCTGATCCTCCGGCGAAATGCTGGCCGGAAACTTCTTAGTCGGCTGGAGAAACGGGTCGGCCGAGATGATGCCTTCGCACTGTGCGGGTATCTTCTCCGCCAGGAAACGCACCGGCATCAGCTTGTCTTTCATGCCCGCCCGCAAAACCTCGGTCACCTGATCGAGGGCCCGCGGAATCTGGTCGAGCCGCGCGAGGTAGTCTTCGTAGTGTTTGACCGAATCAAGCGGCACCGAGAGCGGCAGATCGGCCAGACCGGTATGGATGCCGTTCTGCTGATTGATCGGCATCTCGTACTCCTTGAGGTCGAAATCGGCGATGCGCTGCTCGAGCACGCGCACCAGCAGGTCGTGCGAGAGCTGGTCCTGGTCGGAGAAACCGGTGGTGGGAATAGCCTGGAGACGGGCAAGAAACTCCACGTCCGTCTGGTGGCGCCGCTCGACGGCTTCGAGCGAGTGGTCGGTCAGGCGATCGTTATAGCGGTAGTCGCCAAAGGCGGTAGCCCGCTCGGGAAAATTCCGCAGATCGGATTCGTACTGCTCGTCAAAGAGGGCGTTTTGGGCGGCGAGGCGGTCGGCGACCGGTTTGACGTCTTGGGCGTAAACCATCATCGTCGCAGTCATCAGGGCCAGGAGGACCAGGCAGGTGCGCATAGGGAATCTAGGGTACTCCATTCTGGCCACAACGGCATGCACTGATTCGTACATGAACTGATTCCTACAAGGTTGCGGTTTCGACCGGCACATCGTTTGGTCATTCCGACCGCAGGCAGGAATTTGACTTTACGCCGGCAGCTGGCAGGCGCGAGGCGACAAACCGATTCCTCAGCGGCTTCGCCCGGCTCGGAATCACAAACGCTATTCTTTCGCCGGTGTGATCGGTGCCAGGTAGGTGTGGGTAATGCGGTCGTGCCAGCAGAGCGCGTGCTCGTCGAGGAAAAGCCAGGCGTACCCCATTCCGAGGGACGCGGCCGACAGCCACGATGCCAGCACCCGCCAACGCCGCAAGGAGCGACTGGTCGCAGCGCCGTCGAAGCGTTTTAGCTCAAGCCGCGCCAGGATCAGTCCCGGAGTACGTCCCGAATACACCATCAGCAGATATTGATAGGCTGCCCAGAACAGGCACGGGATTCCAGCTCCGAGGCCGATGAGTTGAAATCGCGGGGGGCGGAGGGCGGCAATCTTCCAGAAGATGTATCCAAACAGGGCCGATGCGGCGCCGATGACTAGTCCATCCCCGATTCCTGCCGCGAGACGGCGGCCGAGCGGCGCGCTCTCGAGCGGAATGTCGATTCCGGGACGCTTCTCCGTTTCCACGACGGGCGCCGGTTCGATTGTGATTCCGCCGAGCGCCGGAGGCGGAGGCGCCACCTCGGGAACCTCGAGGATCCGCGGCCGGTCCATGACGGGTTCGGCCAGTTGATCGGGCGGAGGCGGAGGCGGTCCCCAGGCAAATCTCGGGAACTCGATGATCTTCGCTCCAGCTGCTCCGCTTGCCTGCGGTGGCCTGCGCCGGGAATCAGCGGGCCGGGGAGATTCCACAACCGGGCGATCAAGGGCGGCAGTTTCGCGCTCCGTGCCATCCAGCGCGAGGGCATGATTGGAGGCCGCCTCGAACACGGCCGGGTGCGCAGGTTTTGGCGGGGCCGTGGATCGCAGCGAAGGGTCCACCGCGTCAAAGGGCAGGCGCAGAGAGGGATAGCGCGGCGGAAGGGCCTTCCGGCGTGCTCGATAGCGGTTCAACCGGGCCGATAGTTCGTCCCGCCAGGCATTGTCCGCGGTGTCCACTGCTCGAGATTCAGACTCTGATTCCTCGATCGCCGGCCTTTTGAGCCGGGGGGTTCGATCGCCACTCGACCCTTCTCCAGGCATGATCTCCCCGGGACAACGGCACACTTCGCCACACTTCTCGCAATTCATGAAAACAATCCGTATGAATTGAACTGCCGACGTACAATCGGGAGGGAACCAACGGGAATCCTAGCCTTTGTCGTCACTTTGCCGCGCAGCCAGTGCCGTGCTAAGTTCACGATGCCATGATAAACAGGCGAAACGGCGGACACACCTCGGATGAACCGACCGTCTTCCGTTGATTTTCTTCCGATGACTCCGTGCACTAGATTCCTTATCACGGCTCTGCTGGTTTGTCATTACCTTCCCGCCGAGGGGCTAGTAACCAGACAGTTGCTGTCGGACTCCGGCGAGGGAGGATCGTCCGAGGGGCAACAACTCGCCGAAGTGATCTCCGACAGCCCCATTCGTTCCGTTTGCGGTACGCGAGCCGCTACCCAACTCAACGACGGCACCCTGCTCTGCGCAGTCCGGCAGGAAAAAGTCGGGGACGTTTACAAACTTCACGAGAACGCCGAGATTCACTACCGCACCTACATTCTGAAGGCCGACGAAATGACCTACGACCAGAACACCGGCCTGGCCACCGCCTCGGGCAACGTCACCCTCGACGGCGGACCGAACGACGATCACATTCGCGCCAGCCATGGGACGTACAATCTGACCGCCGAGACCGGCCGTTTCTACAAGGTCACGGCTACGACTGGCTTCCGTTTCCATGGACACCAGGCCGTGCTCACATCGTCCGCCCCGTTTGCTTTCTCCGGCAAGATTGTCGAGAAAACCAGCCCTGAGCACTATCTGGTTTACGACGGCAGCATTACCACGTGCGAGTTGCCCCAGCCGGTGTGGAAATTTGACGCACGCCGAGTAAGCGTGGACGTCGGCGGCAACGCCACCATCTACCACAGCGCTTTCTTGCTGCACGCCATCCCGATTTTCTACTTCCCTTACGCCACCCACCCGGTTTCGCACGAAACCCGCCACACCGGATTCCTCATCCCCACCGGCGGCCGCTCTTCGACCAACGGCAACGAAATCGGCAGTGCGTTCTACTGGGTCATCAATCGAAGTCTGGACGCAACCATCGGAGGTGAGTATTTCTCCAAGCGAGGCGGCTCGCAACGCGGCGAATTCCGGGCTCGCCCCAGCGACACTTCCTACGTGGATCTGAGTTTCTTCGGCGTCGTCGACCGGGGCATCGAAATCCAGACCCCGACCGGACCCCAAAACCTGCGCGAAGGCGGCCAGGAGGTGCGGCTTACCGCCGAGGGCAACTTCGAGGGCTTCCGCGCTGTATCCAATATCGACTACCTGAGCTCGTTCCTGTTTCGCCTGGCCTTCAACGATGTCTATACCCAGGCCATCAACTCCGAGGTAAAGTCGCAAATTTTTGTGTCCAAGGCGTACAACGGATTTTCTTTCGGCGGCATGGTTCAGCGCTATCAGAACTTCTTTCAGACCACCAACGCGGATGGCACGCTGTCCAATCCCCCCGTGTTCGACGATGTGCAAATCTGGCACGCGCCCAGCCTGGATGCCTCCAGCGTTGATCGCCAAATCCGCCACCTGCCGCTTTACTGGTCGTTCGACGTCTCGCTCGACGGCCTTTCCCGCTCCGAACCCGACTTCCACACCAGGGTGCTCGGCCGCTTTGATTTCACTCCTGATCTCTCCATGCCACTCCAGTTCCACGGATGGTCCTTACGTCCGGGGCTGGCGCTGCACGAAACCTACTACAGCGAACGATTCGTCAATGGAACCTCGGTCTCCGACCCCACCAACCGGCAAGCCCTGGACGCATATGTCGAGGTACGGCCTCCCGCAGTGGAAAAGATTTTCGACCGGCAATTTCTGGGACGGAAGTGGAAGCATGTCATTGAACCGCGCGCCGTCTACCGCCTCGTGACCGGAGTAAACGACTTCGCCAACGTGTTGCACTTCGACGAGCGCGACATCCTGAGCAACACCCACGAAGTCTTATACGGATTCACCACCCGCCTCTATGCCAGGCGTCCACCGTCATCCACTCCGGAATGTCAAAGCCCCTTGATGAGCGGCCTCGCGGTTGGCTCTCCGGCGCCAGAACAAACCGTACCCTGGCAGCAGCGCTACAACAATCTCGAGAACCAGCCCTGTGTGGTTGCGCCCGACGTGAAGGAAATCGTCACCTGGGAGCTTTTTCAGAAGTATTTCCTCGATACCACGTTCGGGGGAGCGCTGGTCCCCGGTCAACGCAACGTGTTTACCACGACCGAAGAACTGACCGGTATCGCGTTCCTCACCCAGGCCCGCCATCTCTCGCCGGCAATATCGCGCCTCAAGGTCTCGACCAGCAGCCACACTGACACCGAGTGGGATCTCGATTACGACTTTCAACTCGGCCGTATCAACGCCAGCACTTTGCTGGTCAACTACAATGTCGGCCCCTTCACGCTGGCAGGCGGCGACGCCTTTCTGCAGATTCCGCAGACCGTCACCAACCCCCCGTCGTTGAACGAGGGCACTTGTGGGCCAGCCGAAGGCACCGCCCAAATCACTTGCAAGTTCCAGCAATTTCGCGTCGGCCTGGGCTACGGGGGGCTCACTCGCCCAGGGTTCAGCGCCGCCGCCAGCTTCGGCTTCGATGCCGAGGCCCAGCAACTTCAGTTCGCCACGGCACAAACTACCTATAACTGGAACTGCTGCGGCCTGACTCTCGAATATCGCCGCTACGCGATTGCCAATGTCCGCAATGAGAACCTTTTCCGCTTCAACTTCAGCCTGGCCAACATCGGATCCTTCGGCAACCTGCGCAGGCAGGAGCGGCTGTACTGAGTTCGCACTCCCGCCTGCGGCTGATACCATAGGGAACATGCAGTTGCCCGAATCCGGCATCGCCCTCAAGGCCGCCCGGCTCGATCAAGAGCTCCGGCAACTCGGCCGCGTGCTCATTGCATACTCCGGGGGCGTCGATTCCGCTTATCTCGCATGGATTGCGCACCGTGCTCTGGCCGGCAACATGCTCGCCGTAATCGCCGATTCTCCCAGCTTGGCCCGCACCCACCTCGCCGATGCCACGGCGTTCGCAGTCGAGCAGGGCATCCCGCTCGAAGTGATTTCGACCTCCGAACTGGATCGTGCCGAGTATGTGCGCAATGACGGGCAGCGCTGCTTCCAGTGCAAAGATGAATTGTTTCAGGTGATGGAGAGACTGCGCGTCCAAGGCGGCTTCGATGCCATTGCCTACGGCATCAACCTCGACGACCAGGCCGATTTCCGTCCCGGACAAAAGGCCGCCCAAGAGCACCACGTGGCCGCGCCACTGCTGGCGGCGGGCCTCAGCAAGCAGGAGGTTCGCGAACTGGCGCGGCAGGCCGGTCTCCGCATCTGGGACAAGCCGGCATCCGCTTGTTTGGCATCTCGCATTGCCTATGGCCGGCCGGTCACGCGTGAGGCCCTCGACGTGGTGGAACGCGGTGAAGACGCCATCCGCGCGCTCGGCTTCCGCCAGTTTCGCGTCCGTCATCACGGAGAAATCGTTCGCCTCGAGATCGCGCAAGACGAACTGGATCGCGCCCTGAATCCCGCCATGGCCGCCCGCTTCAGCGCGATCTTCAAGGGACTCGGCTTCAAGTTTGTGACCCTCGACCTGGAAGGCTTCCGATCGGGATCCATGAATGCGCTGCTGCCTGCCGACCAGCTCGGCCGCGCCGGCTGAGAGCGCCGGGCCAGCCCGCCGCCTGTGAGATAATCGAACGATACGAATGATAACTAGGCGGTTTTTGGTGACCCTGATTCGACGTTCCCTGTTGATTTTGCTGCTAGTTTGCCTGGGCTGCGTGGCCCAGTCCGCACCTCCGGAGGTGGCCCGGAAAATCGAGCACGAGGTGCGCTCTTTCTACAGTCTGCCCGCCGAGGTCAAAGTGACGGTCGGAGCGATTGTTCCCGGCGCCGATATAGCCGGATATGACACCGTCTCGGTCACTCTGGACGGCGAAGGCAAGCAAAAGGAATACAAGTTCCTGCTCTCCAAAGACCGCAACACCCTGCTGCGGGTCACCAAGTTCGATTTGACCAAAGACCCCTACAGCGAAGTGATGAGCAAAATCGATGTTGCGGGCCGGCCTACGCGCGGCGCCAAGTCGGCGAAAGTGGTGGTGGTCAATTTTGACGATTTCGAGTGCCCGTATTGTGCCCACATGCACGCCACTCTGTTCCCCGACATCCTCAAAGAATATGGCGATCGGGTGACTTTCATCTACAAGGACGATCCCTTGACCGAGATTCATCCCTGGGCGCTGCATGCCGCCGTGGACGCCAATTGTTTAGCCGCACAGAGCAGTGATGCCTACTGGGATTTCGCCGACTACATTCACTCCCACAAGCAGGATGTAGACAACGAGAAGACTCCGGGCGCGCGCTTCGACGCCATCGACAAGATCACGTTGCAACTGGGGCAGAAACACAATCTCGATGTGGCCAAGCTCCAAGCTTGCATTAAAGCGCAGAATGAAGATGCGGTAAGAGCCTCGATGAAAGAAGCCGATGCCCTGGGCGTCGACGGCACGCCGGCTCTGTTCATCAACGGCCGGAAGATTGACGGCGCCGTGCCCCCGGCTCAAGTTCGCGCCGAGCTCGACGCGGCCTTGCGAGATGCCGGCGAGCCCGTGCCCCAGCACGATCCACCAGCCCCGGCGCCTGCATCGAAGTAAACAGGGGTGGCTCGCGGCGCTGAATCTCGGCGTTCCTTTGATTTTTTGTGTTTGTTGCGATGATGAAGGGGAGAACTCTTTTGAAAAACTCATGGTTTGCCCAGGCTGCAACTGGGTTCACGGCTGCCCTTTTGCTGGCAGCCATGGCGGGATGCACATCGCAACCCGGTGGCGACGTCATGGCCACAGTGGATGGCCGCAAGATTTTCCGCGCCGAGGTCGATAAGGTCTATGACAACAACGTCTCTTCCGCCCAGCAGGCTCCCACCGGCGAGCAGGCGACTGCGTTCCGGCTGAACATCCTGCACCAGATGATCGATGACCAAATCCTGATGCGGCGCGCTGAAAAGCTTGGCCTGTTGGCCACTGACGAAGAGGTGGACCGCAAATTCAATGAGTACAAGGCGCCATTCACCCAGGAAGAATTCGACAAGCGCCTGGCGGAACGCAAGCTCACCGTCGCCGACGTCAAGCGCGACATCCGCCGATCCGTCACCGTCGACAAGCTGATGAA
>Ga0123355_10008196_pt1 | contig 15783 bp, 13 predicted proteins | sample TergutEmb28metaG_3_FD_89872 | JGI IMG/M metagenome (GOLD analysis project Ga0123355, IMG submission 89872) | Embiratermes neotenicus P1 segment gut microbial communities from Petit-Saut dam, French Guiana - Emb289 P1 | ecosystem: Host-associated > Arthropoda: Insects > Digestive system > Gut ... | reverse complement strand
CCGTGCAGCTGTTGTGTTGTTTAGCGACGAGGCGCATTTTCATCTGTGTGGTACCGTAAACAAACAAAACTTTCGGTACTGGGCGGTAGATAACCCTCGCGAACTTCACGAACGTCCGTTGCACAGCCCCAGTGTAACTGTCTGGTGCGCTATGGCCGAATTTGGCGTGTGGGGTCCGTACTTTTTCGAGGAAGAAGGTGTGACAGTAACTCTGACCTCGGATCGATATTGTGACATGCTACAGAACTTTCTGCGGCCCAAAGTGGATGAACTTGAAGAGGATGTGTGGTTTCAACAAGATGGGGCCACAGCCCACGCTTCTTGTCGTTCACTCTCGATTTTGAGAGAAATGTTCCCCGGTCATCTGATCTCTTTGCGTGGTGACATCGGTTGGCCCGCCCGGTCACTTGATTTGGCGCCGTGTGATTTTTTTCTCTGGGGTTACCTAAAAGCTAAGGTCTATGCATGTCGCCCTGGAACTATTGAACAATTAAAGGAGGCAATACGACAAGAAGTCGCCGCCATTCCGCCCACGATGACCCGCAAAGCCATGGACAACTTCCGTGAACGGCTTCAACAGTGTGTCATCAATAACGGCCGCCCCTTGAGCGATGTTATCTTTAAAAGTGTTTAAAAAACTGCATTATATGTGCTTTTTATAAATACAAGAATTTTTTGTGTACCTTGTTTCGTTTGATTTTTATTGCCCTTCAAAATGTGGGAGTTATTTCTGCCGCACCCTGTATATGTAGCGTAATGGCCATGTATCAATTCATCCTTCCCACCCTCTTCTTCTAAAGTGGCACATTATACAGCTTTCTTGGCTGTATGTATTTTCCCCGTCTTTTGTCTGAGGATGGCGACTTAAGCCTGTCTTGGAAATGTTATTGTAATTTTTTTGTTTTTCTGATTCCTGGGTGATTGACAAAAGTTAAAAAACTGAATGGTGCAGAGTGTGGTTATTGTATGTTTCTTAAATGATTCCCACAAAATACTATTGTTCTGATGTTCTGTAGGGCTCTTGTATTTGCTGACAAGAATTTTGCAAGGAAAGTACCCGACATGCTACCTGGAACTCAGGAGTGGACATTGTTGGCACTAATAACTCGTGAGTTGAAGTCCTACATGACAGCTGTTGAAAATGCCAAATTGCGAGATGGAATTCGCCACATTTTGAACATCTCTCGTCATGGAAACCAGTATATGCAACTCCTTCAGCCTTGGTTGCTTCTGAAAGGCAGTGATGCAGACAGGTATGTCTGTATATATTCAGAGTTTGAGTCACATTGCAATCCTTTGGATAAGTGTATAAGCCAAACATAGCTGATAAATTTATTCATGTCTCCTCCATAGTCTTTGTAGTGATGACAACAATGAAACCAAGGTAGTAAAGTAAATAATTATGTACTGCTGACTGAGGAATGGTAACAAAGCACTGAGAACTGCGTTTTTCTGGGTCATTACACAGCGAGTAGTGGTAATTCTTACCGACATTTTGGAACAACCTATTGGTTCCTTCTTCAGCGGTGAAGAAACAAGATGGGACCGATAGGTTTTTCCAAAACGGTGGTAAGAAATTACTTACTTCTGCATAATAACCCAGAAGAGCACAGTTCTCATCTGCTTTGCAGCAGAAGCCTGAAATCATGCACTGTCTTTGTTTTTTACGTGAAGGTATTTTTTGCACATGAAATAACTCATCGTTAGGAGTCCAGATTGGCATTGGCTTTAGGTGTGACCGTTCATGGTCGCAGACATTTAATTGGGAATGATCTGTTTTGTTTCCCAGAGCTCAGGCAGGTACAGTGATTGGTATCTGCTGCAACATTGCCTGTCTTTTGGCGATTTTATTGAAACCATACATGCCTGTGACAGCAGATTTTTTGAAAGAACAATTGCAGGCACCTGATGACATCTGGATTATGGTACCTGAGTTCACAATTCTGCTTCCCTCAGGACACAAACTAGGGAAGGTGAGGTCAACAGAGCTGCAACACCAAAGTTTGTAGGTGCTTCGGCATTGCTTGTCATAAAGGTTGCACTGTAATTTAATGGTGTGAGACAGATGTTATCTGTTTCAACACACAGATGTCACGATGTATTAAGTATATAGTTTTCTGAGTTATTAAGTCTCTGGTGTAGATGAAAGGTGTCAGCCTTTCAGAGGAATGTTCTGCCTTCATCTTTTGAGTGTTCAGGTGATGGAGGCAGCAAGTTCCTACAAGCAGGTTCCTCTCTAAGAAACTGCACAGTATCACATCCCAGAAAACGTGATCTTAGTATGTACCACTCTGAGCATCTCATATAACCTAAATGTGTGTATGTAACAGTATGGTTTGTGTAGCTGCCTGTAATATTTTAAAATGAACTCTTTAAGTGTGATGTATGAATGTAGTGATGAGAGAGATATTTGATTTTAAATAATAAGATGCTTATTCTTGAACTTTTAAGTACTGTGTTACCCATATACCAAGCTGGATTTTTTAATCCTACCAAACCTTTCATTAGAATAATGTTACATTTTCCCCATAGAAAGTTATCCTGTAAGAAGTTTCCCACTTTAGAAGTTTATTTACTTTTTTTTGTACAAACATGATGGTTGGGTGTGATGGTTGTGAAATTGAGGTAGTATTAAGTGAGCTTTTTATATTTATTTTCTTTGTCATTCCTCTTATATGAATTACTTTAATTTTTTAAACAAATACCCATTGCCTTGTGTTTTAAATGACTTATGTTTGCATATGCAAACACATGTAAGAAAACACCCCTGGAAATTCATTTCATATATTTAGGAAGGAAGGAAGCTGACTGCATTTGTTAGAGGTACTGCATTATCTATGTTTTGTTTTCCACAAAATGTACTTCACTTCGTAATTTTATCCTTTTTTGTTCAAATAATATGCTTTTCATAAACCATGTGTTAAAATTTAAATACTACACTGATTGATTCATTAAATGTAAATTGTAATTCAAGATTCTAAAAACTTGTCCCTCATTTAGACATTAAATGGGGTTTTACAGTATTATACAGGAAATGGCAGTGGTGACACTTCTTGATAACATGACTTGTGTAGAATACCTCTGTTCAAGTGCTAACAGAAATTTAATTGTACAGTGTGATCTGTTGTATGAATAAGACTATACTTGTACATTTAATACATGCTTCGTTTTTCAATCATGCTTTCAATTTGGATGTTGAATTCTTACAGCGTGTAAGTTGGATGAGGTTTTATCTCAGAGTCAGTACTGTTGCTGTTTTTGTGCTTGTTATCAATCATGTTACTAGTGTAGAAATTAGCTGGGAGTTACACAGTTCTGAGTGCGAGTTTTACATAATGTAATGTGTGTACTTCTTTAACCCTTTGACGCCTAACAACTCATATAGTGGTAGTACCACACCGCTAACCTCTAAACGTTGCATTTTATATATTTATTCAACAAATACAGGTACTGAATATTTTCAATATGTTATATACTCTCCCTTTTTCTCTCTTCAAAATGCAGTTTGTTTCATAATTCTAATATATTTGGTTCCTGTTTTATTCACATTTTATATACAGTGTGTGCTAAAATTTAAAAAAATTATTCTGGCGCCAAAAGGTTAAATAGTTGCTTTGGAACTCATCGACAGTTCTAGTATGAAGTAGTTCTATTAGGATTACGACAGGTCCATAGCCTCTTCCAAAGTGAGTCCTCCACACAAGGTGATCTAGTGCTTCCTCTTTAAATTTTTCGAGTATCTTCTTGTTTCCTCAAGGCCATCCAGTAGCTGCTGACATCTTCTTCCTTGCTTTCCTTTCAGTTCTATCGTTCCTTCCATCTTTCCTTCAGTAATGCGTTCTAGAAGGCAGTTCCTACACAAGATATGACCATTCCAGTTAGCCCTCCTCCTAATTATTGTTGTAGGATATTCCTTTTTTTCTTTGACTTTGTGTAAGACCTTTTCATTTTCCACATTATCAGTCCAACTGACTTCTGTATTCTTCTCAAGCACCATAGCACAAAGCTGTACTCTGCATATAGTACTTTAATAGTTTCTGCCTCAAATTTAAGTCCAGTTTGCTGGTGAAAAGAATCTTCTTGTTGAATGCTGCTGTTGCCATGGCAGTCTTGGATAATTTAACTTGTACATTGTGCATGATTTGTTTGTATATTACTATTTATGTGACCATAATTTTCATAACAAAACAATAATATCCATAATCTGTTGTCTGTAGCTGTACATCTGTAGCTGACACATAAGAAACATAGAGTGGTGTTGCACTGCATAGTACTGTTTATAGCTATTCGATGCTTAGTGGGTAGCATCATATTTTTGTAGCATATAATCTCTGTAATTTTTTTAGCCAACTCCACTGTTCACTAAGATCGAGCCAGCTAGAGTGGAACAGCTTAAGCAGCAGTTTTCTGGACGACAGAAATCACAATCAACAGAAGAAAACGCTGCTACTACTAAACCTGCTGCTACTTCGGTGAATATGGTAACCAATCAAATCCAAGGAGATGCATCAGTAATTGCTAAGTTAACAGCAGCTGTTGCACAGCAGGTAAGTGTGGAGCTGGAATAAAATGGTTATTTGAGGGGTGTGTATGTGTATGTACGTGCATGCGTGTATGGGTACGTATGTCATTTGTCAGTTGACGGGGCTGGTACTTCTCACTGCTGCTTGTAGATGTCATTTGTTAGTAGCTGCCACTCTCAGTGCTGTTTGTGTAGACAGTTTTCATTTGGTAGTAGCTGTCACTTCTCACTGGTGCCTGTACACAGATGTCAGTTGATACTAGCTGCCATTTCTTGCTTCTGCTTCTAGATGTCAGATGCTGCTTCTCACAGCTGCATGTAGACAGATGTCAGTCTGTAGGTGCTGCCATTTCTCACTGTTGCTTGTGGACAGATATCAGTTATTTGGTGTCACTTCTGACTGCTGCTTGTAGACAGTTGTCTGCTGGTAGTAGCTGCCACTTCTCACTGGTGCCTGTAGACAGATGTCAGCTGATACTAGCTGCCATTTGTTGTTAGTTACTAATTGCTGCCATTTCTCACTGCTGCATGTAGACATGTCAGTTGGTAGCTGATGTCACTTCCCACTGCAGCATGTAGACACATGTCAGTTGGTATTTGCTGCCACTGCTCACTGCTGCTTATAGACACTACCAGGAGATTTTTATGGAGTAAGAAAGGATGTCTGTGTAGAGACCATGTACATTGGTCTCTTCTTCACTAATATCGGTGAAACTGTTTGCTGGATTTTTATGAAGTTTAATATAAAAATTTGTGCAGTAAGAATGAGGTTTGTGAAAATTGGAGCAGTAAAAGGCATCTGTTACTTGCAGGCTGAAGTTAAAATTTTGTTTATATTTTCTGTATTTTTCGTTTGCTTTGGAAAACATTCAGAATAGGGAATATTTATAGAGCATTTATTGAGCAGTTGTGAGTTTTGTGAAATTCAATATAATGAAAGCCACACTATACTTGGGGACATAAATGAAATTCCATCCATATTTTCTATATTTATTGCCCATTTTATGTGAAATTTGGTGTAGGGGATCAAAACATATTGACTGCAACGCATTTGTGTTTTGTGAAAACTGGGCAGAAAGGGACTAACTTAAGTGATAATTATATTTATGTGTGTACCCATAATCTTCTCAGTGTCTGTGCCTCACCCTTGCTGCTTCACCATTTGTTACTTGGCCAGGGTGTGGCAATGTCATGATTACAATTAAAGCTGTAACACTAATTACATATGGGCAGGCTACCACTACTTAATGTTTCAAAAATACCATGTAGCTTATGCATTGTTTTTTACCCTTAGCAATGATAATTCTGGGGAAGGTGTGGATCAGGACCAAGAATTCTGAGTGTTTGATGTGATAAAATGGTGCTCTGAAGAACAATGAATCTTATACCTTTTTTTCATATTTTTCGTGGACCAGAAGATAATGATACTTGTGGGAAGATGAGACATATGGGAACAATTGATAGAGGTTTCAATGTTTATGTATTCTGATATGTAGTGATGTATATTTTTCATCACTCACTGTGTGCTGCAACCAAGCAGTTGTATCATAGTATCGTACCGGGTGTACTGCAGATGGGGCAGAAAATGTATGTTGTTGATAAGTAGAAGGTCCCTTGGCACTTTGTATGTTTTTTTTGTTCCCCCCTCCCCCCTAGTTGGGGGGTGATTGATTTTCTCAGTACTCATAAGTGCATATGGTAATGAGACAGTTTGACATGAATGACTGAGATGCATGTATGGAGCGCACATGCCATGACCAGTTCTTTGTGAACAGCCCATGATGCATGAATTACCTTATACTTACATTCCTGATATTGTACAATTATCCAATAGTTTTGTTTTACGTCATAGCACAACTGTACACAGCTTTGTTCTAGGAGAGGGAATGTTCATTTCGTATTTTGCCTTATCACACCAAATTTTATTTCTCATAGGCTGCTCTGCTAGAAACATGTACTGTACCCACACCCTCTGAACAATCACTGCAGAAATAGAATCTGATTTACAGGGCTAGCAAACATTGACCTAAGTACTGTGATTGACCTATGTATTGTGATTAATATGGACAAGTTCAGTTAGGTTCTATCCAGTTTCTTAACTTCAAAAAATGGTTTTATTGTGTTTAATTCTGAATAAAGGATGTGGACTGGAAGATATTAACTCTTTGTCAGAAGTAGAGTATCATGGAGTTCAGACATTTAGAGGAGCATTTCACTGATGTTATTCCAGCTTACTGCTTAAAAAGTCATTTGTTAGGAAAAATGAAATGCATCATCATCATAATTTGGCACTACAACCCTTTGTGAATTTTTGCCTTCGCAGCCAAGTCTGTCCAAGTTCTTCTATCCAGAACTGTTTCCTTCCAGTTTTTAACTTTCAGCTTTTTTAGATCTTCCCTAACATCCTCTTGCCATCGTTGTTGTGCCCTTCCTATTGGTCTAGTTCCCATAGGTTTCCAATCTAATAGCTTCCTAGTTGGTCTTGCTTGGTCCATTCTTTGAATATGCCCCAGCCATTTGATTCTTTGTGCCTTGATGAATCTCACTATATCTGCACCTTCTATTAATTTATCAATCTCCATGTTGTTTCGTGTTCTGCATATATTGTCAATATTGACAGGGCCAAATAACTTCCTTATTATTTGCCTCTCAAAAATGCGTAGGTTGTTTTCATCTTTTGCTGTTAAAGTCCAAGTCTCTGATGAGTACGTAATGACTGGTCTTATCATCGTTTTGTATATTTTCATTTTGGTGTTTTTCTTGAGGAATTTCGATTTTATTAGTTTTGCATTAGCATAATATGCTGTGTTGCCTTTTGCTGTTCTTTCAGCAATTTCTGTACTCATTTTATTATCTGCATTCAAAATGGAGCCCAGATAATTAAAATTTTTGACACTTTTAAAGGCAAAATTATCAATTTTTAGGTGTGTTATGTCTTTTATTCCTATTCTCTCTGTTTGCATATATTTAGTTTTATCTTCATTGATACTTAATCCTACTAACATTGCTTCACTTTGCAATTAAAACTGATATGTATAGTCAGGATAAAAATAAGTCGCAAACATAACTTTTGTGGTGAGGAACGAGGTAGGTTTAAAAATTATGAAGTGTTCGTTGGGACCGACTGTCAAAGGATGGTTATTCACAGGCTGAACTAGTACACAAGATTAAAGCAAGTGGAGCAGCTCCATCTATCTGGCAACCTCATGTGTCAGTGTTGCGGGAATTGAAGCGGCAGTTGGTATCTGCTCAGAGTATTAATGGTAGTGTGAATGATGAAGCCAGTGCTGCCACTTCAAATGGTTTGCAGGAGCCGAATCCTGAAGTGGCACGATTTGAGGCAGAGATTGCGAAACAGGTGTGTATGACTGGGATGTCATTGAGGGTTGAACATAATGTAGTGAGGTACCTGTGATTCTGACATGGCTGTGTGTAAGATCAAGGGCAATCAGAACTTAACAGCTGATCTTTAAAACTGGCATGCCTAGAAGTTTGCATCATCAAATCTCTGTTTCTAGGTTTTGAGTTTAGAGGCGCAAAAATTACGCTCATTGGAATAACATTGATTTCTCTTCACTCTTTTTAACCTCTTATTGATTTTGTGTTGTGCCTTGGTGTCAGTAATCAGAGTTGCACCCCAATTTTTTGGCCACAAAATGTAATATTTTGTAGTTTCGTGCACAAAAGTTCCTTCACATATTTGTTAAAAGTGTTGGTTTGTGTGACACTAATATGTATTGTCACCCTATTTTAGGTGATATTATCTAGTCATAATGTGTGTAAATTGTATATGGTAAATGGTATTGTCATTAAAATGCTGAAAATGCATTGTATGATAAGAAGGAATGAATTTAATGCTTCTCATGGAATGATAAGTAGGTGCAATACAGCTGGTGCAAAATTCGGAACTTGTAGCTGGATCAAAAAGTTTGTGTGTCACAACAAGTGAAAGGAAGAACTTCACTCTTCCAGAGTAACATAATTTGAGTTCCAGAAATGGCATGTGTGTCATGACAGCAAACTGCTTCTACCATATGTTGCACTTACATAACAGAGCCGGAGAAAAAAGGGGTAGTGGGTTGATGTCAGGACTGTTAAGGAATTTGTGGGGTGGAATAGAAGTAAAGTCTTTGTTCCTAGTCTTCATGGATAACTTGTTACCTTTGTGTAAAGTTGTCATTGTTGCAAAAACTTGATGAAAATTCATTTAAGAGCATGTGATTTCAGAATGTTAGTATCTGTATGGCATGTTTCAGTTCATTTGTTGAAATTATTTACTAAACTCACATAAATATTGTTTTTGGAAGATATATTTTGGTAGCCAACAATTAAAAGTTAAAATTTTATGAAGTGTATATCATCCAATTTCATGCAGTGTTAGCAAACAGTATTTAGTCAAGCACAACTATTTCATGTATTCATACAGCTGATAACAGCTGCGTGTTTTGGCTACCTGTAAGCCATCCTCAACTTAGACGAATTAGTAAGACATAAGAATGTAATAAATCACATAAAAGCACAATGATTAAGCTGGTTTGGCCATTTACATGTACATCGAATGCCGGAAGAGAGAACGGTAAAAAAAAGTATATAAGTGGAAACCGATGTCAATTTGACCACAAGGGAGACTAAAGAACGGATGGGAAGATGACATAAGAAATGACATGAAAAAATTGAAAATAAAGAATTGGATTAACTGCATCCAGGATCGTAATAAGTGGAAATCATATGTTGAGAAGGCCCAAACATTCAAAGATTGAAGTTGTAGCACCTAAAGAAGAAGAAGAAAGGAGGAGGAGGCCATCCTCAAGCTATAAAGTATATGGATTATACTTGTCTGAAACACATACCTATATCAGCTATATTAATAAGTGAACTAGTTGTGCTTCGCTGAAAATAGTTAATATGGATATAACACGCAGCAGCATGAACAATATAAAGATGGTTCTCTAGTGTGGTATGCAGGTCTGTAAATCACTCAAATGGAATGATATGAATACATCATCCTGTCTCATGCGGCATGACGTGCGTGAATGTGATGTGTATAGTGTCCTGTCCCGTCTGGCATGATATTCGTTTGTTACATTCCTGGTGTCTTCCAGTCATGAATAACTTGATAGTCGGACATGGTTTACGATCATTTCTGCCCTCATAAAATGGACCTTAGCTGTGTGTTTGTTGATGTTGTCCTGAAAATTAATTTTTTTGGTTTAGGGAGATCTGGTTCGCCAGCTGAAATCACGTGGCATGCCCAAGAGCGAGTGGCAGCCCCAGTTGAATGTCTTGTTGGACATGAAGTCTCAGCTGGCTGCTCTTCAAGGTTCCCCTGTGCCTAGTAAGGGCAAGAGCAAAGGGAAGAAATGACAGGGGAAGAGGGTAGCTTATCCAAGGTTCCCACCAGGTAGTTCATTGTACACTATGATGAAAAGCAACTGTTTGTTTTGAATCTGAACAGCACCTGTGAAAGACTGTAGCAGTAATTGTCTTCCTACAGCCATTACAAATTCATTTAAGAATATTCAGTGCTGATATTAAAATGGTAGCTTGTGTAGTTGGAACTGCCAAATTACCTTACAGATTAGTTCTATTTCTTGTATAATCTTCACCTTTGGCTACTGGAGATTCCTTACAATTAGAATTTACTTCCCTGTGACAGCTGTTTATGGTTTCAAAAAAGTAATAGCTTATGAACAGTGTATGAAAATGTTTTTATTACCAATAATTATTCTTTATATGTTTTGTATTTAAGATTTTCAGTATGCTGTGTGATTTTGATCTGGGTTTACTGAACATAATTTTAATTACCTGATATGCACAAAATAAGGACCTTTTTTATACCAGCACTGATTATTCGTATGTGATAACAAAGTTGTGCTGTTTTGTTATACAGTTACAGTGGCTTATTGGTCAGTAAGTAGAAATTTTTCAAAATGGACAAAAGAAGGGTTTGCTGTGTGTGTAAATTATCATGATTGCAGTTAGGCCAGTGGATGTGTTGTGAGGTGTTGCCTGTTTGGGTTTGGATTTGCCTTCTGCTTGTATGTTAGAAACACTGGACATAGACATTTTAAATTTCCTGTTCTGATGAGAGTTCAGAACTCCTTCCAGCTGACATAAAGTAATTTCTTCGCTGTGGGAACTAACATCTGGCAATGTTCAGCACCAAACATAAAATAGTCATAGCTGGTGGCATTTCACAGTGTACTATGACAGGAAATGTGTTTAAGCTCTGATTGCAATTATATATGCAGTTTCTGCTGTTGCCATCTAGGTATTGGTGTGCATAGGTCTCTCTGCATTTCTTTACTCACATAGGCTGGAACATGGACACTGTTCATTGCAAACTGTGGATTTCTCATCATAAAAGATTGACACCTGTAACACTGTTTATATATACAGACACAACCAGAGTCGTTAATTTGTTGCTTCTCATTACAAACAATAGAATTTTGTGCAAATTCAATATAATGAGAAAAACTGGTTGTAGTTTGATAGAAATATATAGTCACTGCGCTGAATTCTGCGCCTTTTCAGATCTGGAATTTTGTGTGCAATTGAAATGTGTAGGATCTGCAGATATTTTGTGTGAGTTACAGCTTTAGGTGTTTTGAAATGTGACAGTGTAGTTATTGTACGTATTTCAAAGCAAGTATTGTAACTGATAATTTCATTCTATCTTCTTGAGATACTTAAGTCATTATTTGATGCCCTGCACTTTGTTGTTGGTGATCTGTTGGAAAGCGTGACAAATACATATTTAAATTCACAAGTGAAACTGTACTTGTAAAACAGTTTGACACTACACAGCCCTTTGCATCAGGGTTTGTAGTATACAAACTTGGCTTATGTGTTGAATCTTCCTTAATATATTTGTTTATACCTTGTGATATAAATCATATATACGGTAATTAACAGCCTTTTGTACATTAATTAATGTGTTTATTGATAGACAAATGCATTTTGATGCTTGCAGCAGAGAGCTCAATGTATTGTACAAAACAATGGCAACCCATTGGATTCAGTTTCTGGGAGTCACACAACATGCACTACAATGTTGCATTTTGAAACTGCTAATGACTGGATAAATAAGAACAGTCACAGATGTGTTATATGTTCTGTATATTATATTGGACAGTAATTTATTACAAATATAGATATGATTGACTGATCTTATTTCTTTCTAACAACTGTCAGTTGTAACTAAAACTGCTGAAACTAATGGATTTAATTTATATCCTCTCTTGATGTGTCAAAGATTATCTTTAAAAAATTTACATATGTTTTCGGAATGATGAAAATGTAATTGTCTGAATGTTCAGCTAGGGTGATCAGGACAGGTGGAAGGCACTTATAAATGTGGTAATAAACCTTTGGGTTCTTTAAAATGCGGGGATTTTTTTTGACTATCTGAGAACCGGTTAGCTTCTCAAGAAGGAGTATGCTTTATTGAGTAAGTAAGTTTAGCTAGGGTTTCACTTTTGCCCAGTATAAGTAGTTGCTAGGATGTTTGTTATCCTCTTACACACTGCAGTTATTCTGTGTTGTTAGACTGTGTTCGTATCTTAGTTTTGTGGGATATTAACACTGTGTAGGTTACCAAATTTGTTTTGACATTTCAGAGGATACAGGGTGACTGAATTTGTTTAGGGTGGTTGCTGAAGTGATTGGAAGGAAGTGGCATGTTGATTGGATGGGAATGTTTCAAGAATTGTTGCCAGTCAGATTTGCAGAAAGTGAAAGGGGGATAGGTCTGTCATTTCTGTAGCTTTGATTAGCCACAATCCTTGCAACCTTCCTATGCAGTCAGTACATCACCTGCCACTCACTTCAGCATCCGCCTGACTCAAACTCATCCACCCAGCACATTCGTCTGAAATGTTGGAGCTGACTTATTATCCTGTGTGGTGTAAGCACTCCAAAGGCTATGACTTGAGCACCACCTCGCAAGGAAGCCTGAAACTTGTATTTGCTGCTGTTCATCATGTCTCACATGAGACTCACCAAATGTTCTCACTGTGTGCTGTGGTAATAACTGTTGTCATACTCTTGCCAGTGCCAGTTTTAATAGGTGTTAATAGGTGTTAGTGGGCGTTAATAGGCTTTAATGGGTGCCATCAAATTGTCAGAAGTTGGAAGTTTTTATGGTTTTTAGAGTGCAACATTTTGCTGTGTGTTAAGGTGGTGTAGGGAAGGTGATCCAAATGTGTTGTGTGTTGGGGATGTGAGACATGTGATGCTGCTGCTGATGATGATGATTGTGGTGGTGGTGATGTAAGAGTTGAAACCTGTTTGTATATTAATAAACATGTTTATTAACCTGCTAAAGGCTGTTATTGTATTTGTGATTTTTGTGCTGCACAGGATAATGTGATGAAGTTTTTGTCTGAGGTAAAAAATTATGACATTTCATGAAGAGTTGAAAATATGCATTTAGTAAGAAAATGAATCAGTGCACTGAAGCTTATATAGACAGAAGCTGGCAAACTGATGAAGGACACAGTTTACATTATGAGCCATGCTTTACATACTTATTAGTGTTTCTTTGGTTGGGTAATTAAAACCTAAACATAAAATAACATTCCCTTAAATGTATTCATAGGTGCACCGAAGAAATGTGAATGTTTACTCACGCTACTTTCTGTCCATGCACATCTGGGATTACATGTTCTTCGTTGGGGGGATGATTTTCTCATCTTTTTTATTTATTTATTACAAATGAAGTTGAAAATAGGCGTTAAACTGTAAACGTATATCAGCATTGCAGTATTTCATGTCCATCTGTTCATGGGTATAAATACAGTGTACTTTCTGGTGTATGGAAAACATGTTATAGTATTGTATTACATAATGAACTGTGTATGTAGATATTAAATAATAACTTACACACAAAGTGTGTGTTAAATTATTTTCAAACTTCGATTCCAAATACCTACTCATTCACAGGACTATTACTGGGATGGCTAGCAAAATGTGGTGTTATTACTGTTCTGTTACTGTCTTAAGGGTGTATTATCATTGATTCAGCCAATTGTTGATATTACCCTTTTAAAGGTCAAAGTGATCTTAGTATTACATAAATGCAGATTAAATACGGGGAAGATCTGTTAACAAGCAGTTCACATTTTTTATTGTTGTTCTGACTGCTGTAAGGAACCGTAAACATTAAAATGTACACAACTGTAGCTTAGGTCTTTTTCATTGAAGGAAGTAAACACGGAGTGTGTTGGAGAACGGTGCTGGATATAGTATGGAACTTAAGTGGGAGGATGCAACAGAAGGCTGAAGAAAATTACTGAATGGGGGGCTTCAGGAGTCATCATGGGATAGTAGGATAATCAAACGAAGGAGGGTGAGGGGACAGGGAATGTGGGATAATTAGGAGAGGAAAAATGCTTACAGGGTTATGGTGGAAAAACCTGAGTGAAAAAAATAACGTGGGAGACCTAGGCTTACACTGAGTGGATAATATTAGAATGGATGAGGAACAAATAGGCATGGACTGGATTTGTCTTGTGCAAGATACAGACTGGTGGCAGGCTGTTGTGAACAATGTAGTGAACTGTTGGGTTCAATAGGAGGAGCTTGATTTCTTGACCTGCTCAGCGACTGCTAACTTGTCCAGAAGGACTCTGGCCTGTCTTGTTCATCAACTAACCGTATACACTTGTTAGAAAACTGGCACACATATGTGCCTAGTTCTTTAATTATGGCTGTCAGCACTCTGAATAACGTCATCAATATAGCAAGTAGATTACGGGCCAGAGAATCGGGGTTGATCCAAGTAGACAGAAATTTTGCACAGCATCCAGACTGGCTCTGGGGCTGCATCGAATGGGCACCGGGCCCTTTAATTTTTTGTCGAACATTAGTGCTCCCGGGATTTGAAGCTGGTTACTCATTTCCGTCTTGTACCTAAATGTTTGGAGCTGTACCTTCACTCCCCCATACGTCTTCATGGCGTGGTGGTTAATTAAGCACGTGGAGCACGTTTCCAGTTTATATGGCATCACTTTGCCTAATGCCTTGGACGTATTTCGCAGCGTCATAAAGTGATTCCTCTAGCCCGTATCCGTCATGAACTACCTGACTTTCGGTGGACCGAAACATCAACAGTAAGAAATGAGACCATCTTACATGAGTGGCCACAGTGCTTATTGTATTAGAATTAAACCATTTGCTCCGTGTGTTACTGGAAAAGCCCGTGGCCTGAATTTTTAAGATACGTTATTTTATGTGACGTACTGTAGCTAGTTATTTCTCGTCGGCTGGAATGACTTAAAAAATGACATGCAACGAACAGTGTGTTAACTAGTCGTGGCGTGTGTTCGCAAGCCGAAGGATAAAGATTGGCGGCGCCTTCTTTAAATGTGGTGTGTGAAAAGCTCACATTAATTGCGGTACATTGAAGTGATCCGCGTGGACCATGAATTACGGCAGAATGGAAGAGCGGAGAGCGCTACGCTGGTTGCCGTCACGCGAAGCAGAGTGGAGAGGAATACGAGCTGTACGCCATTAGTGTCACGTGTAGTTCGGATATACAAACGAATTGCGGGAAGACTGTTGGCGGAAAAACCCGCCGGCAAATGGAAGCTATTAAGATCGATATGAATGGGAGGACGCTATTATACGGCATTTCGGATGTATCTGTTGATACCTGGCTGAACTACAGTACTTTCGCCTCCAGTTGTGGGGATTTGTGGTTCCCGGTGCTGAAACCTAAAGACGTTTTTTGAAGACGTTAATATTACTTGGCTATGTTACTTTTCCACGTTGTCCTTTAGCGTAAGAGGGGCATATGCATGGTTCCATAACGTCTGCTTTGATTCCTTGTTTGAATCAAGCAATCAGACTCTGTCCAGTCGGTATGGACATGGTACCATTTAGACCATGGGCTTCCAACTTTTTGGCAAAAGACAACGCCCATTGTTGTGGGCTGGTTGGCGGGCCGTATGTGGAAAAAAAAAACAGTAACTGGTATACCTAACCACCTAAATTATTTTGTAATTTTTTATGGTGTTTACACAATTTACAAATGTGGCCGCGGGCTGCGGGTTGCGGGTTGTCGACCCATGATTTGGGCGATGCCTTATTGTTGTTGGAAGGTAGGCAAATTAAATATGAATATGGGGCATTGATGGAATGATGCTGGGTGGGGAAAACCGAAGTGGCCTTCTGGGGGGGGGGGGGGGGGGTTTTCCGGGCGCCCACTTTTGGGGGGGGGGGGGTGTATCTAGAAGGGGCGGTACGGCTTTTGGGGGTGG
>Ga0123355_10008194_pt1 | contig 15785 bp, 13 predicted proteins | sample TergutEmb28metaG_3_FD_89872 | JGI IMG/M metagenome (GOLD analysis project Ga0123355, IMG submission 89872) | Embiratermes neotenicus P1 segment gut microbial communities from Petit-Saut dam, French Guiana - Emb289 P1 | ecosystem: Host-associated > Arthropoda: Insects > Digestive system > Gut ... | reverse complement strand
AGCAGTATGTAGATTTTTATGACACAGTAACCCTGTGTTACATATGCCTTTGTTACTGTGACACGTGCTGCTCGTCTTCGCTCCCCTTTGGAACTGTTTGAAACACAAAAATTATTATTGCCCTTTGCAGTTAGCACGCACACTTCTTACACTGACCGCGGTACCTTATGTTCTTTAGTCTAAATACACTTGAAATAATTTTTAGAACTATATATCGCATGAAGTATTACGGAGGCCTGCTTCTCCCCCTTAAAGAAAGCATGCCTTTACGCGGCTGATCAATCGCAGGGTTAGCTGGTAACTGACTATTACATTGTTAACACTTGAAGTATTAACACAATTCTTAAAACTGTACATCGCCCCATGCGAATGTAGTATGTTGGAGGCTTGTGTTTGCCCTATGCGATGCGCAAACCTTTACGTGTCTGCTCAAGCGCAGAGTTGATGGTCAACTGAACGGGCAAGTCAAGCTACTTGCCCGTGTACCCTACTTGAGAACATACGAGCGATCCAGTTGGATCAGGATGACACCACCCACGTAAGCAGGAGTGTTATAGAACAATCCCGTGATGATTACGTCATCTGCCTACCCCTTGCGACACGCAGGCACTACGAAAAGAACTAACGTGAGGCACCTACTATGATGTAATATGAAGTGAGAAATGGTGCACAAAATTAATACAAAATACAAAAATTGCAACTGTGGAAGGTGTAAATGGGAAAGGCTTTGCCTACTAGAGGGGAAATTTCAAGACGCTCTGATTCAAACGGAAGATCTGAAACTACAGAACAAAATACTGGTAGAACAATTACGAGTGGCGGAAACTGGAAACCAAACTGGCAGGTAAGAAACGGTGTAGGAACATCTGGAAGGTGAGCAATGCTTAGTTGTGGGTAATTCGATAACAAAAATGTGGGAACAGTTCATAATAATATGAAGGTATAGTGCTTCCTTGTAATTAGAACGGAGCAACTTCAAAGAGTTTTGAAAAACAGGGATGTAGGAACCCCACATACAGTTTTGATTCACGTAGACAAAAATATTCTAAAGCGATGGGTAAATGTGGACTGTGTGGTGGGTGAGTTGTACTTGCTTGTGAAGAAGGTAAAAGTTAAATTTTCACAATCCGAAACTGTATTAAGTGGTATAACGTGACGTGCAGATGTGTCATGGCGGCGCATCGGAGCGTTAAACGACAGATACGACTGGATAGCGAAGAGAATGTGAGTTATATTTATGGATCCAAACAGTTGACTTGTGGACTGAGATTGCGCCAGGGACGGATTACATATAAACTGTAGAGGAGCCAGACGACTAAGCCAGGTATAATCCTGATTTGGTGCACTTGAGGGCAGAGGAAAGTAGATGGATTGACATCTGATGCTGAACTCTTCCAATGAGGGGAAATATGAAAGGATGAGGAAGACTTCTACCCAAGAAAATTCGACTCTGACTTGGAAGACGACAGAGAGTGTGGAAGGGACGAGGAATCCGGCAATGAGTGAGTCAGAATTTTTTCAGATGAAGAACGCGTGGGCTAGGCAGGGTCACCACAGATATAGAGGGTAAACCACTGGTTTTACTACAGGTAAAATGGAGGAGTATTATGAATAGGAATTTAGAATTCTGGAATTTGGTTGACTTATAATACGGATGTGATCATAGACACGGTGTAATGCCTTAGAGATGAAATTTACCATGCCGAAGTGTTTAGGGACGATTACACGACCTTCAGTTGGCATAGGTGTTTTAGAGGGGGTGGAATGTACATTTGTGTTAAAAAGTTCATCGATTACAGAGGGCTATGTGTGGATGCGGATTTTGAGGTGATAGTGAAAGGCAGGAATCCAAAATTTACTTGGAAAATCATAGGTATCTACAGAGCGCCAAACGGTGACATACGAGTTATGGAAATATTTGCTGCCCGAACTGGTTGTACAGGAAATTATACAAAGCGGAGCATCAATGTGGTGATTTGAACTTACCGTATTCTGATTGGGATTGAAACGCGTTTTGTAACTTCGGAATTCAAGCATTTACAAATCGTTTGGTATTGGGAAGTGGGTTCAGTTAGATGCTAAATAGACCAACCCGAAGAGATGCATTGCTGGATGTTTATCTTACGGCATGGAATTTCGTTCACCGCTAGCAGTATAGTACAGGGGATCAGTGCTCATCACGGAGGAATACTGGAAGTTGAATGGGAAGAAAATTGTTGTGAACCCCACGTAGAAATGTTAGTCCCTGTGTACCACAAAACAGATGTTTTAGCCCTGCAAGCACTTCTACGCGATAAATTTGGAATATGGGCAAGCAATGGTAGGTGCGTGGAGGAGATTTGGAATAATTTCAAGGAAACAGTATCGGACAGTATCCAACTTTTGTTCCACGTAAAATACTTAGATAAACCTCGGACGAGGAATACTACAACAAGGAATTTAAACGATTATTGTTAAATGCCAAAAAGGCATGTAATAGAATAAAATTAGGATAGCAACACCTAGAGGAATTGAAACGACTACCCAAGCAGTTCCTTGCAGTAAAAAAACTGCACAAAGGACGTTTTTTAGATCAGTATTAAATATAGAATTTAAATGGTGGCCTGAGTATTACAAGTATGTAAAAATCGTAAAGCATATAGGGAAGGTCTTCCTGCCACCAAAGACTGTAATGTTCGCCCCATTATAGAGCCGATAGAAAAGGCTAATTCTCTTAATTACCATTATTCTTCGCTATTCAGCAACGAGAATAACAGCCAACATATATATTGCGCCAACTCAGGCGTACGCTTCACCATTGATACTAAAATCATTAGAAAAACGGTAGCAGTGTTCGGAAAAATCAGATCAATGTAGCCAGACGGTATTTCTGGAGAAATACTGCAAGTGGGTGGGAAGCCTGATTCCATTCCTTGCACGATTATTTGACATAAAAATGCATAATGGTACTCTCTCAGCTGATTGTAAAAGAGCCGTAGTGTTACCTATCCACAAGGGTGGTGATCGATCATTATTTACGAATTATAGACCAGTTAGCTTAACTTCGATGGTCTGCAAGGAAATGGAACACGTAATAGCATCTTATTTAAGGCATGTTTGGGATAAGAATGATTGGTTATATGAAGATCAACACGGATTCAGTCCGGGATATTCGTGCGAAATTCAAGTAATCACGGTTTGCCAGAACATTGTGGACTCTATGGACAAAAGCAGACAGGATCGACGCTATTTTAATCGATTTTTGGAGGTCTTCTCATTTAGTTCCCCATGATCGGCTGTTTATGAAAATTGCTAATTCGGGCGTGGATTCGACGGTAGTCTCATGGGTAAGGGAGTACCTTTTCGGTCTCATGCTGAGTGTCAGTGTAGGAGTGCAATTTTCATTAACATCTGGTGTACCGCAAGTGAGCTTCTGTTTCTAGCTTATGTTAACGATATTTGGAGAAACATTTTGCCAACTATTCGACTTTTCGCTGATGATTGTGTAATGTGTAGAAAAATTATAAAAAAAATCAGTATATTGAAGATTTAAAAAAAGAGTATGACAGGCTTGGTGAGTGGGCGGCTGAAAATGTGATAAAAATAAATCCAAGTAAATGTAAGGCGGTTAGCTTTCCCAGGGTTCGGGTGAACGACCCACTAAATTACACGTTAAGAGATCAATTAATTCGGGAAGTGAGCAGTTGCAAATACTTGGGAAAAATCTTACGCAGCGACTTAAGCTGGGCTGATCATGTCAACTATACGGTGAAAAGGCCTTTCATAATGCGCATGCTCAAAAAGTGGAATAGTAGTACCAAACGTTTAGCCTACACGACACTAGAAGTCCGATTCTTTAGTATGGGTCTACGTGCTGAGATCCCTACAGGGAGGGGAAAATACATTGTTTAGACAGGGTGCAAAAGAAAGAGGGCAAATTTGCATTTCATATGAACGAATCGAACTGGGAAACTTTTTCGCAGCGTAGAAAGATGTCATATATATATGCTCTCTTCAAAGCGTACTCTGGAGAAAGGGCGTGGAAGGCTATAGGTGACATATTACAAAGATCCAACTATCTCAGCAGGGTTGATCATGAAATTAAATCAGGAACATGAGGCAGAGGACGGATATCGGGAAATATTCTTTTTTTAATTGGACCATCCGAATCTGGAACCGGTTACCTGCAGATATTTTAGTGAATCTCCCTGTAAATCAAGTGCTTTTAGAAAGAGGTTTAGGAGAGTGATTAATGGGGTGATCTGAACGATATGTGTGTGGGTTGTAAAGTATCTAAATGTCCAGTGAAGTGAAGTGAGGTGAACTGAAGTGAAGTTAAGTGTACTGAAGTAAAGTGAAGTGAAATCTAGTGCAGGGAAGGGAACAAATCGAGTCGTACCGTGAAGGGTATTTATGGTTGGTGAAGTGAAGTGATGTGAAGGTCCTCTTAAAATTGGCGTGCTATACTTGTTGAGTAACAATACTAGATACTAGGTACGGTATTTTCTTCCCCTAGTTTTGCTTTTCCTAAGTTCTTTGCTGCTAGCGGTAGTCGATCTTTTGTTTAGAATGTTACTGTCTTTTGTTTATTTTTTAACTTATGCTTTTTGTTTTATTATGTGCGTGTAATGATCTCTTGCATACTTCAGTTGCCGGATTGCTGGTTCGAAGTCAGTATCCGGAAGGTCTTACAACCGGCACATCGGCACAGGTTTTTCATGGTTTCCCCTTTTCTAAAACGCATGCTGAGATGGTTCCCAATACTTCAAGTTGCTACAGCATGGTTCTCATGTAGCCCCTCAGAATGCAATTACTTAGATTCTTACATCATATTTGTGTTATCGTTATTTCATATTTATATTCATGCATAATAACCACTGTCACCGTGTGACAGCCCATTTGCAGTCAAATATATTATTATTATTATTATTATTATCATCATCATCATCATCATCATCATCGTCATCTCCTTTATGCAGGGTATTTATACTTATATTCCTGAGACAAACTATGCCCCTAGGGAAAACAGTGATGCAGCTACATTTGTTACTATTCATAGTTCTTATATCTTTAGTTTCAGTGTTGAATTATTGTATTTTACATTAGTACTTTCCGAAATATGTGTGCAGTGACCAATATGGCTGTCTTCTGTAGTTCAATGACTTCGTGTTTTCCTGGTATGTTGCTCACATATTTTCTGAATAACTTTGAAATAATCCAAATTGCCCCCTTATTACTGGTATCACCATTGTTTTCACATTCCATGTGTATCTAATATAAGGCCCCTATATTTTGGAATCTTCTCGGCTACTTTTTTAATCACATTTCTGTGTCGTGAGATTGTAGCTTCTCTTAACATACATGTTCGCTTTTCATTAACACGGATTTTGGCTCCGGAAAAATATGATGAGGCTGTGGAAATTACGAAGTGCGTGTAGATTTACCTACTTGCATAAAAAAAACATACACATTCAAGAAGAAAAGTATAAATATTTTGAAGGGGTGAGGAAACAACAACAACAACAAAAAACGCAATATAAACTTTCAACTATTTTATTGTATTTTACTTAATTCCTGTAGGTATCGCCAACACAGACAAGACACGCGAAATCGCTTAGAACTATATCAGCTGTGATAACCTAAGGTCCTTATCTTATCCTAACTGGTGGGTTTCAGCAGTTGCTCTTCGAATCACAAGTCTATTGTCAACTGCGTCAGGAAACAGAAGAGGCTCTTGTTTGTCGGTGAGTAATCGTTACTTGTTATTAATTTTATAAGGCAAATCGCGATCAGTCGTAACCCCCGCTTCACAAGATGTACGTGTTGACAATAGTAGCGTCTAAAGAGGTGCGAAATTCGATGAAAGCGAGAGGCGTTTTTTCTGTGTGCATCGCGGAGCAAACCACATGGGGCTTGTGGTGAATAAGTGGCACTGTGACAGGTTTCACTCAAAGTTCTTTGGGTTTCCTTTGTCAATTATCATGGCACTGCATTCATCGATCTAACTAGGACTCCATAATCGTAACAATCTACAGTGTCACTGGATGAAAAAACCAAATTTTATATCATATGTATGAGCATTACTGACAAAAAACAACATGTAGATTTATTATATTTTAATTACCATTATTATCTTTATTAGTATTATTTCTCACTGTTTTACAATATGCAACCAAAAATTGCCCTCAGAGATCGAAGTCCTGTCTGTATGTAGGCCTCCTGTAAACATTAAAATCTATAATAGCTAGATGGTTCTGACGAAATATATTGTGCATTCCGCATCACACCAGGCTAATCCAAACTCATGCTCTTAGCCTAACTCAGAGCGGAGAGAAGTTGGTTCATGGGATGACGTTCAAACTGGAACCAACTGAAAAATTTTCATCAAATTTCGTACGAACATTATGGATATGAAGGGCGCCCTTTCTTCTTAAATGTGAATCTTCTGAATGAGATAAATACAACACGCCAATCAATAACACAACACTTTATTTTATATACAATAATGTAGTATATTTGTCAAGGCGACATGTTTCGACCTTTATTAGTTCATCCTGAAGCCCTCCAAGAAAACAGATCCAAGAGCCCTTTAAGTTTTCACTGCTGTGTCGGATCCCAAATGCTTACAAGTTATTGTTACAGGAATGTAAAATACATAAGCTTGTATATATTGAACTTGTTGTGTGACGGCTTTAGCATAGAAATCTTAGAAACATATCAGATATGGCACTATATTAAAAATCTTAATCAGAAACCAGTTGCACGATTGAGGTGTAACTCTAGGGCTTCCATGCAAGGATAACAATTGTAATCGGAAAGTACATCATTTAAGATAAGCTACCTCCTTACTAAAGTTCACATTCCCATCTGTAGTTACTTTCAGTTCATTTCATCAGAAGGAGCGATACAACTGATATGGCCGCCATGTTATCAGACATGCACCATAAGGATGGCACACATTGCAGTACAGGATGTTGGGAAGTAGGAGAATACACTGGCGAATTACAAAATTCAATAATGCGAAATTTTGCGTTGGTATGTAAAACATTTTTATAAAATGCAGGTTCTACGCCAAAGGAATAGATAATAAAATCGCAAAAATTTAGATGATACAATAATTATGACAATAATAATAATAATAATAACAAACCTGGAGAATGAAACATTTGTACAATGGGAAAGTAATCATTGAGTCAGGGGTGCTTAAATTGGAAAGGGGCGGGGCTACAACTTCAAAAGCCCCCCGAATTCCCTAAAATCAAAATTTAAAAAACAACACTTATGTAAGCACAACAATATTAAACGTTGAACAATATCAGACGTTCGCTGATGACCGGTACATTTGAATTTCCAAAAACGAGAGGGACGTCAAACATGTTGGCTATAAGTCGCATACACGACAGTTTTCGACGTTACGTCATCAAATTTCTGTCAGCTGCGGTTTACTACGGGCAGAATAAGTTTATCGACGTTTCGACAGAATGTGCTGTCTTCATGATCAGGGTGCATGTGGAATTAACTGGGGAATAGAAAAATGCCAATCATGTAGCATAATTGCAAGGATTGTATCCAGTAAATGTACTATCAAATTTCAACCCAGAAAAGTTCATGTAGGCCCTAAGGGGAAACAGATGCATAGTTCTACTCTTTTTTTAAAGTCGGGATAAAGGAGTAGGCGGTCAACGCCACGCCTCGGTCGTTTTACCCCTGGGAAAGACCGAATGTCCATTGTGTACGAAGCTAGGTGGGCCAGAGAGCCGATCTCGACGGATCCGGAAAAACTCGCCGTCGCAGGGATTCAATCCTCGAGCCGTCCAGCCCGTAGAGTGTCGCTACACCGACTAAATTATCCCGGTTCGATTTTAACCAGTACTGCTACATAATGGACACATTCTCTTCTCCCAGTCATACCACAAACAACACTGAACAAATTCCGTCGTCCTGAAGAGGGATGCAGCGCGTTACTCCGAAATATCAGAAAAACTTTTCATCAAAACAATGTAAGAACTCACCGTGATCTTCACCCCTGTTGTGCATTCGTTTGCTCACAGATTCAAATCTTAACACCGAAACCGACTAACCCGAATTCGGTGTATCCGTAGTTTTCTACTGAATCTGCAGGAAAATACCTGGATTCACACTAATTAGGACATGACCCCACCCTGAAATATCCCCCCCCCCACAAGGCACATATCAGTATTAATGATTTACTTGTTCCATGCATTATATAAATTACAATTATTTATTCAGACTAGTTGTAAATATTCATGCATAAGAATTTGTTTTGTCATAATAATTTCTCCTAAATTTTTCGGCCAACGAGGGCCATCCTGAGGGAGAACGTAGATACAGAGAAGATATTTAATATACAAAATTGCGTCGTAGGTGGGCTAAAATGGATTGAAAATTAAACTACAAAAAATTATGATATAAGAAATCATTATTAAAATGCTATAGCCGCATTTACTTGCAATAAACGGATTATACTCCTACCCAACGTTCAGACATGTACACTGCAAATTAAGCAGTCGGAAAATCCTAACTTAATAAATCCACAGTTCAAGTCACATTAACTTAGAGTCAAGACAAAACAATCCATGCTCTTTCTTATGCATTGTGCTTCAAACACATACGTAGGCGGAAGTGGAAGTATAACACCATACACACTCTTAAATTGGGCACCCAATGTACGTGTGGCTCAGCCTCACGTGACAGCTCCTTTAATCTCCGATAAGAGTTCCCTGTGTCCAAAGGACAGAAGATTGGGTGGTCCTCATATCGGGTCTTGTGGTTGTGCGGTGAAAGTTTTCTGTTCCTGCAGCGAATACATTCCCGATTCCTTGTTAAACAAACCGAAGAGCAATCTAAATTCTTTTAGTAATGCTGTTCGTCTAAATTCCATGCAGCACTAACTTTCTGCAGAACCTGATATTTCCTCAGCCAATCAAGGTAATCGTGGCACGTCATGGAACCAGTAGATTCATCACCGTGTTCAAAACAGCCAACCAATTATGCCGATCCTAAGCCAAGTTAAACATAGCCAAAACTTCAGATACTATTTCTGGAAGATCAATTTTAATATTATTTTTCAATCTGCGCCTAAGTCTTCTAAGTGGTCTCGTCCTTTCCGGTTTTCCAGACAAAATGCTTTATATAATTCTGTCCTTTAATATGGCACACGCTTTCCAGGTTCATCCTCCTCCATTTAATAAACACAAATAAATGTTATGAGGAAAAAGATCATGAAGATTTTATTTAGGCAAATTTTCCAGCCTCTTGTCATTTCCTCCCTGTTAGATCAAAATATTTTCCTCACACCCCATTCTCGTATACCTTCAACCTCTGTACGTCCGTCACCACAGAAGGCCACGTTCCAAACCCTTATGCAACATCAGTCGTAATTATAATTCTCTCATCTCAAGGTCATCCAAATACTATGTTATTCGTTGACAAAAAAATTGATAGAAAAAATCAAGAAGTTCAAATTGCAATTGAACTTCCAGTGTTTTTTTTCTGTATTTAATACACAAACGGTACGACACATTCTTAAGACCCTCGCAATATTTTCTGTACATCTACGACAGATGCATTACGTTTTTCATGAAAGCATCACAAGTGCCATCATTCAGCACTTTACATCAATCACCTGCCAACACTCTTCACCTACTATTAACAATTGGCCTGTATACTGACGGGAAGGATATTTAAACATTTGTTAAGTACACATCATTCTCAGATGAAAATAGTTGTATTCTGTTTTTTTATTATTACTTGTGTATTCCACACGGAGTAATGTGTTCGGCATATCGACTACGTTACGAGCTGGAAGGTCCGGGGAATCTTGTGTCGGTACGGGCAACACTTTCATTCCTTCTCCAAAAAATCGTGACGGCTTCTGGGGCCCAAACAGCCTCCTGTACAATGGGTACCTAGTCACATCCTGAGGTAAGGCGGCCGGGGTTGAGTTTAACAAATCACTTTCATCTAGTTGCGAAATAAAGAATGAGTGGAGCTATACTTCTTGCCCAGAAACTCAGAATAAACCATATGGCCAGATGTTACAGAAGTGCTGCATTTAGTAATCACCAAGCTTGAGGTCAAAATCCTATTGAAGCATGCCGACTCATGTGATACTTATGTTCTAGATATGGGTGATTTGTCACGTGCTTTCGACGAAGCCCTGTTGAAGGACCTGGAGTGTCCAGTGTGCATGGAGTACATGGTGCCACCTATAACGATGTGTATGAACGGACACAACATCTGCAGCAAGTGCAAAGAGAGTGTCAATTGTTGTCCTACATGCAGAGCCAAGTTTTCAGAGTCCAGGTGTCTGGCTCTGGAAAACATCGCCAGAAGACTGAAGTACCCTTGCGTTAACAGGCAGAGCGGCTGTTTTGAATTGTTCTCCATTGAACATATCGCTAAACACCACGCTGCTTGTGTATACGGGAAAATTAAGTGTCCGATGCCTTTTATTGGGAAATGTTCTTGGATAGGCCTTAAAAACAATGTGCTGGAACATGTAAAATCAGCACATCCAAATGCCTTGGAAGAATCACCAACCCTTGATTTCCACTTAGCAGACTGTTGGGGGATTTTTTCCTACTTCGGTGAATTATTTACGTACTACAAAAGAAAACGAGATGGCAGATATTACGCTGCTTTTCAACTGATTGGCACAAGCAGTAAGGCTTCTAAATACAAATGTGGATTTAAATTACGTGCAGCAAATGGTATTGATCAGATACGTAAAACATTCTCAGTTCATGGCTATTCAGAAGACTGGGAAACAATTTTTAATTCTGGAAAATGTCTCAATCTTGATGAAGAAACAATGGAACTCTTTGTTGAAGAAAATAAACTCAAATTGACCATAGCTCTGCACAGAGTGTAATGACATGTTTAACGAATTATATAAGTTTGAATTGTGTGGTTTCCATCCCGTTGTGTACACTTATGAAATTTATTATCTAAGCCATCTTTAGACAACTTACAGTAACAGTTGCAAACTGCTGCAACTAGTCAACTATGCAACATGTTTCGGCCTTTCGGCCATCATCAGGCTTACACACAAGTATGACTTAATCAAGGTGTAGTTTTGTGCTTCTACCTATGGGATCCCAAGGTTCACATAAATCTACATTACAAGAGACTGCAATTATCATCCATTAAAATTGATTCACTAAAAACTGTTAAAAACTGTTAAAATGTGACTGTATTTATCTTAGGCCGTGACTGCTTCACTATGTTGTTGACTGTGGGTCCATTGGGTATCTATTCGTGTACAGTAGACGGGAAGCCTTCTGTTTAGTTATTAACGGGTTTGGTTGCACTCGTGTTCCTATAACTGTAATTTATTTTCCGGTTATTTATCCCCTATATTTTCCCTATACGCAATCTTTGCTGACCCGTAATGTTAACCTGCACTGGTTTTATTTGGTGTGTATGCTGTTCTGTGAGTTGGGGATCTACTCTGTGGTGACATGCGTTACGGAGCGGATCCCCAACTCACAGAACAGCATACACACCAAATAAAGCCAGTGCAGGTTAACAGTGTGGGTCAGCAAAGTTTGCGTATAGCGAAAATATAGGGGATAAATAACCGGAAAATAAATTACAGTTATAGGAACACGAGTGCAACCAAACCCGTTAATAACTAATTTCCTGAACAGCTTGTATCTCGTTACTCACTCAAACCACAAACTAATGTTTATTGCGGTGAACGTAAAAATTCGCCACATTTGATTCCTAATATTTCTGAACATAAGTTCAATACCGCTGCAATACCCAAGGAGCATATTCTGTCATAATATTAAAGTTATTATTATTATTATTATTATATTATTACGTTTAATGTAACGCGAACAAAAATAATACACATGTAAACATACACTCAGTAATATTCAACTGTCTTTTACATACAATGACTTTTATCAGTTTGGACAGCTATTTATTGATTGTATTTGACATTTCAAACTTAACTCAATGTCCTATTCACCATTCAGGTTTTTTACACTTTAACGTAGCACTGCTATTTCGATACAGTAAAGCTGAATTCATAGAGCAACTAATACTGCATACTAAACGCAGTACCAATTGTTACGGAAGTTTATGCAGTGCAATCTAATGATTGTACTAACGAAAAATATATTTCGATACAATTTTGTAATGGGTGTTTTATTAACACGAAACCAAGTGTTTAAGATAATTAATTGTGTTACATTACGGTGTGGGAATACTGAAATGTAATTCGAATGTATGTAGTATGTTATCACAGGAAATGTTTTTGGATAATTGTCCTGTACAAAGGGACTCGTTAAACCTCTATACTTACACAAGTGTTACATATAGATGTTAATGAATTTAAATAATTGTATGCAATAAGTTTAGCTAATAAAAGAATGAATACTTTTTATTGGTATGAATTTTTTTTTTTCCTAAATATGGTACTCGAACATAAATTCTAAATAATTACAAACGAGACACAATTAAAAATTTGGAGATATTTTAAATTCAATGACAATTAAAATGAGAAACATTTAGTACAGCGCTCTTCACCAAAAGCGCAACCATATATTCTCTTTTTGATGCTGCTCTGTTGTAACTGCTATATCCGACAGTAGCATTCTATGGATGTGTTCAGTTATTTGGACTGGGCACTAATGGGAGGACTGCAAGTCCATGTGCTGACTTGCACATTACAGCAGCACCACAAAACCTGTGATACATCGAGCTGCACTGTACTGGCATCCTGCAGGGAATGTGCGGTTTAGTCGACCAGAATAACAATATTCCGCAATTTTTTCTGGAGCTATATCCACAGACGAGAGCCTAACCTTAACCTTTGTTACATTTTTGGAAATCACTGAATTTTACTTAGCGGCCTCTACTTACAAAAAAGAGAGAGAAATTAAGAGAAGCAGGAATATTTTGCTGGGAGAGTGAGGGGTAAACTGGTATGAACAATGAGGGTACACAGACCTGAACAGACGAAGATCAGTTCCTTATAAAATCCAAAATTTAAGGACCGTTTAATGAAGCCATAGTGCGAAGCAGAGATATAGCCCTAAGCATTCTTAACCTGCTTTGTAAATTAGATGAGTGATTAATTTCAAGTACCGACAACTTCACCACTCTGATAGCAACTTTGTTACCCACTGATTAAAAGGATGATTGGGCCCTGGGCCTGATCTTGAAACTTCTGTGAAGAGAAAATTGTATTGCTTGTCGCAGATAACTTCAGAAGGACAGTATGCAGTCTAGTCACTGTACTGACTAAGGTGGCGAGGCCCCGTCCACATTAAATTGCTAAGAATTAAGACGATTGACTAAGGACTTGGTGCACTTGTGATCACAGATAACTGCCTTCTAGGAACAACAGTTTTATACAACGTTTATAAGTAGCGCGTACATGGATTATCAAGCAAGAACTCTGAAATAAATCATTACGTTATTTACTGTACTAACAAACCTAACAAACGAAATGGAGCAGAGTCTTTTTTGAAGGGCCAACAGTTCCTCAGCCAGTCACAGAATCACATTGGACTTTCTGTGTTTGGGAATGAAAGGACACATCGAGTGACAGTGGTTCTGTGTCATTTATTTGAAAGAAACTTCGTTTTATTGCGTCAGAACACTGTAAATGCTTGCAAACCGAATTTGAAAGGCGCAATTAATTATGTTTAGACTACAACTTAGGAGTGGGCGGGGATAGCTCAGTCGGTATATCGACTCGCTACGGGCTGGGAAGTCCAGGGCCGAGTCCCTTTAAGGGCGAGATTTTCCGCACCGCTCCACCAGTCCTGGGGTCCAACGAGCCTTCTATACAATAGGTAAAGAGGATAAAGCGGCCGGGGTTTGGCGTTGAACACCCACCACTATCTACCGCCGAATTTAAACAAAGAGTAAGGCTATACATCTCCGCCCTCACTGGGCCTGCGTTGCTCGTTGTAGGGTGAACTGATCTTTACTACCAAAATTAATGATGCAATAACAACCCTTTCATATATATATATAATAATGCTCTTAGACGGAGCGCGGAAACAAGATTTCGATAACAGTTTTTTTGTTTTGATTGACAGAGGAAATAAATAATTTATTCTTTTTAAAAACTTAGCTTCTTGTAATCCTTGAAATATAAACTTAATATAAATAAATGTTTTTAAAATATATTAGCTTTTAGTTTCGGCCCCACAGTAAAAGCAACACGTCCTAATTACAGACAGCACCTGGCATTATTTACACTGTGTGGCAGTTGAAGATCCGGTAATCTTTAAACACCGGTACATAAATTGACTCTATTGTTCGAAAGGTTTAAACAAAATGACAATTCTGAAAAAGTAATATGTAAGGCATCTGGAATTTTCCTGCTGCATTTCTGAATTTTTTGTACATTTATTTTCCTTCATTAATAATGTATTTTTTAAATATATTGTGATTTACCGGTGATGTGACAATCGTTTGTTATACAGTTATAATGATTCTTACAGCAATATTATTTATGTGCGTCTTGACCTTGATTATTTCTACGCGAAATTATAAGAATTTGTCTCGTCTATAAATCTGTCGACAGTGTCGCAGAACAACTTGACACATTCACCTGTATTGTACACTTCCTTCGCATCCGTGCTGTAGTTATTTACAAAACTGCACACAGTTTTTCTCTGCCTCAATTTCCAGCACAATTTTATGTTTGAATTTTGAAGCTTCTTTCTCTGGTCCAATCTACTGAACGTTGTAGTAAAATGCGTTTCCTAAAACCTCATACGCCTAAGTATACATTATCGTTTGGTAGTAAATGTGGACATAAATCTTATCTTTTTTAAAATCCTTAACAGATGGTTTAGTTAATCCTAACAATCCTTCAGGTTCTTTGTGTTTGTGAAGAACATGACCATTGATTTCAGTTTAAGTTCCTGCCCAGTTGCATTTAATGCAAACTGGCATACTTCTTCACGCGCACGTTTGAGGGCATTAGAAAAATGAATGTGCATCCGTATTGTTCATTAGGACAAGGATATTCAACTCCTATATCCAATTTTCCAGTGCCTTATTTCTTGTATCTGAAAGTGCTTCTCTGCAGGTAGGACATTTCTTAATTTTCTGCTTGCAGATGCTGCAGGTATTGCGTCAATTGTCACATATCGTGATGGGTAGTAGCATGTATTGCGTGAAGACTGGACACTACAGTTCTACCAGCACATCCTTAGACACGTCGTGGAAGCTCATCTTCTTCTGACAGCAGTTTCCTGGCAAATACAGTAATCAATAGTAACAAAACCTTCATCATAATTATATCAAAATGAACTTTGTGTAGGTTGAATTTTCCGATAGCGTCTTGAAGTGAGTTAATACGAGGGAGATGCAAATGAAACCCCTAAATGTGCGATAAAATTTCGAAAAGGAACTCGTTTGTCTTGTAAGTTGACGAAATTTATTGTGCATTCCGCATCACATTAGGCTAATACAAACTCATGTTCTTAGCCTAATTCAGAACGGAGAGAAGTTGGTTCATGAGATGACGTTCAAACAGGAACCAACTGAAAATTTTTCATCAAACTTCTTACGAACATTATCGATATGCAGGACGCCCTTTCTTCTTAAATGTGAATCTTCTGAATGAGATAAATACAACACGTCAGTCAATAACACAACACTTTATTTATATACAATAAAATAATATATTTGTCGGGGCGACATGTTTCGACCTTTATTATTTCACCCTGAGGCCCTCGAAGAATACAGATCCAAGAACTGTTTAAGTTTTCACTGCAGTGTGGGATCCCAAATGCTTACAAGTATTTGGT